>Ga0209125_1000303_pt1 | contig 71365 bp, 110 predicted proteins | sample BarGraIncub1131A_FD_184503 | JGI IMG/M metagenome (GOLD analysis project Ga0209125, IMG submission 184503) | Arctic peat soil microbial communities from Barrow, Alaska - Barrow Graham LP Incubations 11-31A (SPAdes) (version 2) | ecosystem: Environmental > Terrestrial > Soil > Wetlands > Peat... | reverse complement strand
CTCTAAATGTCATGTCATGCCTCCGAATTTTCTAACATAACTTTAATCTCTTGGTAATACTTTGCAATCTTTTCAGCACAATCTATACCATTAATAATTCGTCTTGCATTAACAGGGTCCTCAGTTTTATCATTAAAATACTTTTTCAATCCCACTCCAGTGTATACTCCAAATCTCATATTGTATGACATACAAAAATAAGCATACTCAGGAACCAAAAGCAAATCTGGATTGTTAATAAAGTCAACAGGCTGTTTGGGGTGAAACTTGTTCCATATGTTCTGTGAAGTTGCATAATTATCTTTCCACGTTGTTTGTGGGTATCCTCTGCCGTAATATATCTGACCTGTTAATTGATCTTTGCGGCCATATTTGTACCCCTTACCCTTGCTAAACTCTGCTATTGGTTTCCATTTACCGGCGCATTCATGTTTTACTGTAGCCAGTATGTATGCAATCCAACGAATATCTTTAACATTTGCATCTGTGTTAATAAAATTTAAAAGTTCCAACATTCCTTCATGTTGTGCTTCATTCAGTTTAATGTACTTATTATTATAAAGGAAAATAAATTTTTCGCAATTAATATTCATCACACACACTCCAAGGTTGCTTTTAATCGATCAGAATTGACAAGTACTCCCGACACATCAAGCAACTTGACTTGCTGCCCGTACATTGTAGCATCAAGTCCTAGTCCTGTTTTGCCTTGGTATGAATTTTGACTGTCCCCAATTTTCTCCACACTGATTCTGGGATCAAGAGCACATGCCAAATGAGCAGACAAATACAACTCAATTAGAGACAAACGAGCATCTGTCATTCTGCCAAGGGGGTACAGTTGTTCCATCACAATCAAATGTGCTGTGGTAATGAACGGAGTTGTTGAGATCTCTGTGTCTAAAATTGCTTTTACTTCCGCATCCGTAACCCCGGTGAACATACTTACCTCCCTTTCATTCCTTGGATAGATGCTGTTGCCTCACCAAGTACTAATGTTACATATTCATTAGCCTGCAATTGACCAATCCAAATGAAGTTGTCACTCCCAGCACGCAATGGGTACGTTTTGGTACTATCTGTGTTGAAATAGTAAGTTGCATCTGCTGTTGGATCCACCTGCATTGCCAACCACCCTGTGACGTTGACAGTTCCACCAGTCCCCTTTTTAAAGGTGATCGTACCTGTCATTGAAGCATTCACTTGACTCTTAGCAGGATCGGGAATGAATGAAGGAACAGAAACTCCAGCATTATCATTAAACAAACTACCATCAATCTTTGGTGGTCCATATGCCGCGGAGGCTACAAGCATCGTAGAAAAACCTACCCCAATGGAAATACAAAAAATAAGTAACCACTCACGTATCATAATAACTCCTTTAAATTAACTTTTTTAAATTCCTGTATTGCACTATCTAGGGTTGCGTTCAATATTTCCAATCCCAAATTCTGAGCATCTTCCGCAATCTTTTTAAAGTGCGGTAAAAACAGTTCATTGTATATATTTGGACGAGGTGAAAACTTATGATTTTGGTGCCAATTGTCTCTCCCGTCTGTTTGCTTCATGTCATACCCTAAAAGAACAATTCGTTTGGCACCAAGTAAATACGCTGCATTAATTGCTGATGCTCCTGAATTTGCGTTCCAATACACCTGTTCTGGGTTCGTGCTTATCCCTGATAAATTTTTACGTTTCACTTTTAGCAATCGCAGGTGTTCACACTTGCAGGGTGGGCAGCCCATGATTAGCCCTTTGAAATTCATCAATTCAGCAAAGTTCCAAGTATACCAACGACAATCAGAAAACCAAACTACAGGGATCCAATTACGTCCCAATTTAAAGGCGTCATTAACTGCAATAACACGCTTTCCACGCAGGGATTCAACGTCTGCCTGGGTTAAACTAGGCCCTCCTCCTAAGAGGAACACCGTAGCATCATTCCATATCTTATGAATTTTCCAGGGTTGCATTGATTATTTCGTCCACTTCTTGTTCCGTTAAAGGAACATCGTTAAAAGGCTTTTTGTCTTGATCTTTGTACAAGTACCAACCTTCTTTTGTTTGCTCTTTGTGGAAAGTAGGTGTGGACTGCACCACATGCTTTTCAACGACAACAGGACCTAAATCAATCCATTTGGCATTCCCAATATAGAAATCATCTGGTGCTATTATTACATCACCAGGAACTATAACCTTTTTAACGCCACCTTCTTTAAAATACAATTTCCCAGACACTCTTTTCCATGTATGTTGAATTTGCATATTTATAACTGGTTCCAACTTTTTGGGAGTTACTGTTCGTGCCATATTGTCTCCTCTTTTAAAAAAATCCCTCCCCCATTAAACTGGAGAGGGATTTCATTGAATCACGTTCTATTTATTACTGTGGGTTTTATGACAATACTGCAATACCGCAATGCTGTCCCTGAGTACAACGAATCTGGGGAACTTTAATTCCCATTACTTTGTAGTGAAGAACCATCCCACCCTGTTCCTGCCATTCAACTGGAGTAATCTCCATCCCGTTGACAAGACGAACAACATCGGAAGTCATCTGAACCATGATGACATGATCAGCAGTCAATTTATCAACAACTTTAATATCAGTAATACTAGAAATTTGAAGGAGACGTTGACGAATAGTTAGTGTACCCTCAGATTTAAAGTCATTATCAAGTACAGTTTCATATGCAGTCGGAATATAAACAACATAAGGACCGTAGAAACCATCGGTAATAAGTGCCTGTTTCATAGCAAGCAAATCAGCCAACATATTAGCACCAGTAACACCAGAAGCATCCCAATGAGCATCCAAAGTCACTTCATTAATATAGGGGAAATCCAGATACCCATATATCGTACCGGAACCATATTTGTAAGAACTTGTGCCAGTGAAAAGAATTGTTTCCATTTTCTCAGCAACAGCACGAGCAGCCATCTGAGCATTGGTTGTATCAATAGAATCACCTGTATTACGCGATTCAGCCAGGTTACGTGCATTAATCGTATAATCGCAATGAATCAGCGGCAGAGGGAGGTAATCAGCACCGTATACCGGGCGATCAGTTTTGGTGTTGGAAAGACCATCCATGCTCAGTTCAGCAGTCAAATACGTGTTAATATTTTCAGAGGTCAGTATAGTTTTACCAAGACCATTGGCGATGTTGTACACCAAACCACGACTCTGGAGGTCAGCAATCCCAACCAGACGTTGCTGAACTTCTTTAATGATTGCTTGGTCGTACTGTTCCCATTCCAACCGACGCAAAGTCGCAGAGTTAACAACAATTGTATGGGGTGAATTCCCATCATTAACCGTCATGTATGCTCGACCATCTTTACCAACCCAAGGACGAAGAGAGTTAACGTTCATGCCATTCTGCATTAAACGTTGTGCAACCCCTCCTTCTGCTTTCATCCCGGTGTCATTCATAATCAAATTGTCCATTTTAACTTCCATGTGCATTCCCCCTTATGGTTTATTTATTAAATTATTCTTACACAAATACGAGCAACAGCACCGGTGGTTGTAACTGCTTCCGTTGCTGTAGCAACAATTCTATTTGGGTAGGATTCCCCATCACTCACGGAACCCTGAGCCTGGGCTTTTGCCAGCGTTCCATCACCAGCACTTTCAAGATAATCACCAATGATGATTGTCTGAGAAGTTGCCAGAATAGCATTGACTTCATCACCACGCTGACAAATATTCGCTTGTACTCTATCGGTAGAAGCATATGCATCAGTAATTACTTTACCCTGCAATTCATCCTCAAGTGCAAAGATTGGAATAACAGCACCACCAACAGTGGGATGCACAATAAATGCATCCGAAGAGGTTACTTTAACCAGATGTCCTGGGGTGATTGCTCCAGCTGCCACTTTCTCCAGACGATTCTGGGCAAGGGATTTTAACATAATAGTGTTATAAGCCATTTGTAATTCCTCCTTAGATTAATATAGTATTATTTTTTTTCAAAATTGATTACAGGAACTACCATAGGGGCTTCACCCTGTTCACCAGCATCAACAAAACGTGAGCCTTGCGCACCGGCGTAATTGACAACAGGAACTATAGAACCAGCAATTTCTGCCAATGTTTCCATGTCCATTCTCGACAGGCGTTCATCCGTGATTTTGTTGGATTCATTTGCTTTGATCTGAGCAACCAGACCCGCTTTACGTTCTTTGATCTGATTGGCAACAAATTCATGTTGCGCTTTCACCTCAGCAGGAGCAGCAGCAAGCAATTCCTCAAACGTCACAGGTTTTACTTCTGCATTCCCTTTCATCAGTTCTTTACACTTCGCCATTTCAATAGCAGAAACATCCTGTTTAGCTGCCAATGCTTCAATCTTTGTAAACTGTGGGCATTCACAATTTTCAAGGAATTTTCGATCATCTTCCACAAAATGACCATTTGCAATCAGTGCTGTAACTTTTTCTTTCCGTTCCATAAATACTTCCTCCCTTTTGCTTTCTTTAATTTCTTCTTTCTGCTTTGTAATATTTACCATAATTTGATTAACATCTTCCACTTTTTCTTCCGAGTTGGCTTTGATGTACTCCCCTGACAACCAAGAAACAATTCGATCCAGAAGAGTCCCTTTTTTTTCATCCGCCATATACAATCCCCCTTTTTCTGTATTAGCACGAATACCACAACCATCTTCCCATGAACATGCTCCCTTAAGTTCTGGAAGCAATGCTAAATGATCCGGCCTGATATCCCGGACGATTGCACTGTATTTTTCTGTATTCCAAATACCTTCAATCACTTCATCAGTACTAAACAAACCCGTGGAAACTTCCAAAGGTTTATTCTGTACAAGCATGTCAAGAACACAGGCGTTAACATTCGTGGCACGACTTACATCCACATAAACATCTCCCTTTAAACGTGGAGTAGGCTGGTCTGAATACACGACATTGTACAAACGACCAACACAATATGCATTCATTACATCTGGAGAATTGCAACTAATAGGCAATCCTGCAACATCCTTTGGATGATAAACTGGAACTGGCATCCCATTCCAAAATGAGGCACTTAATTCCAATTCTTTCGCTGAATAAAATAGAGGGCCCGACGAACCATTATGGACGCCTTCAACCATTAAGACGACAGGAGCGATTATTGTGTCCCGGCCCTCAAACTGTACTCGTTTTGAATTTTCAATAATATTGATTGTTGGTGAATAATAAAGCATTTTTAAAGTACCTTCCCTATTCTGTTTTTGGCACTATTCATGATAAAATATAAATTAGGAAATTACAAGTAAATTTTAGGGTGTTACCTCTGTTTCTTCATATGCAGGGACACAAATCTTTTCAGCAGTAAAAGAATTGGAACCCCAAACGGATTCAAAATATTTCTTATTGATCTCATGCAACTTTACATACCCTGGGGGTTGCTCTTTGTAATGGTTCAGATGTACTGTTACAAGATCATCCAATACCTCAAAAAGTATCTTTGCTTGCATCACTCGATTCCTAAAATCATCATCGTCAAAACAAACTCCAAATTTGTATTGCTCGTCAAAACCTCCTATCTTTTCATAAAATTCTTTCTTCATTGCCGCACAAAAATGGACCAACACATTCCTTTCTTTTGAATGTTGATACCATTTACCTTTTGCATGTTGCAACTGTTCCATTGTCATAGATTCTGCCAGTACAGATAAACATGATGCAATTGCATAAGATTCTGGGAACTTCTCAAAATGAGCATCTAACCCTTTTAACACATTTGTTTGGTGAGCACATTCGGGATTCGTTAAAATCACGTATTCCCCAGAAGCATGTTTTGCCGCAACATTAAACAATGTTACAGGACTCCAATGCTCCATTTCACCAGCAATTAAAGTGTAAATTGGCAATCGTGAAACGTACGCACCCAAAAGATCAGCCAAGTTTTTCCTAGTATGCTGATTCTTGAAATTCTTTACATCCTCAACAATAACCAATTCAATATCACCACGTAAATGATATTCATGATAAATAAAAGATTCCAATGTGGTTCTGAATTGTGGGATTCGATCAATATAAGGGATTAGGAATGAGTACTTTATTTTTCCCATAATTTCCAGGCCTCCTTTACAAGCACGTATTTATCAATGAAACTAAATGCATTTTCTTCTGTTACCAGACATTCCTTTTTAGCGACCTCTGGATTCCCTGCATACCAATGAAGTCCAATTGTATCTGGATGTAGTTGCAATTCAACTGGTTGAAAATATTGTTGCATAGTCCCTGTCACATAATAATGGTATACAATTTCTGGATCATGATAAAATGGCAACGTTTCACACACTGGCCACACATATGCAAGATACTTATTAAGTAATTCAGCACCAAATGCTTGGTACGCTTCCTGCGGCATTTGTTCAAGTCCAAATGTGAACAATTTACGGAAAAAGAGTTTCCCTATCCCTGAGGACGTAAGAAACCCGATTGCTTGGAACTGCTTTGTCCAATTAGTTACTGCACGATACTGACACAACCCTGCCCCAACCCATTGATCGCATTTTGTATCTGATAATGACTTAATATATAGAATATCCATGTCAGACCAAATACCACCATACTCTGCCAGCAAGTACCAACGAAGTAGATCAGATTTATGAACCTCTGGAGTGCTATTGGGGATGCCAACACTTTCAAAGTCAATCACATACACAAAATCACACAGATCAATTAAGTAGTCATGCCCGGTATAACAATTGACTTGTTCTCCAGTTTTCCATGGAGATTCTTGAGAAGGCACAGAAGGAACCCACAAACGAACATCCCAATCTGGATTCAACTTGTGGAATGACAGCACTGTTAATGCTCGTAGATATGACAGTGGTTGATTCTTGCCCCAATACAAATGAATTATACGGTTGAACATAATTACACAAATTCCTTATGTTGCACTTTAGACAACAACATTTCTAAGGCTCGATTGTATGCTCCATAGTAGCAGCAAGAACACAATTCTCCACCTTTAAAAGGTTCCGAACTATGCTCTTTGATGATCTGAGGAAATTCATCAACAGTTCCTAAACAAAGCTCTTTTGGGAATGATTTTGAAGGTGGATCCAATGCATACTGAGCACCACAACAGGCATATACCTTCAAGTCAGGAGTAACAACTGGTTTCAAGTAGCAGATACGACAATTCCCACCATGTTCTGGTACATTCCGCTCCTGAAATATCACAGGCATTGTAATATCTTTCAAATGAGGCAAAAGACGTTCTTTTAAATTTGCCATTGGAACGTCTTGTGGACACAGCAAATCAGCAACAAGGCGAACATGAGTACATCCTATTGCATCCGCAAGATAAATTAATTCCAATATTTGTGGGAAGTTTGGTTTGGGAGACACAACATACGAGAAAGCCCAATCAACTTTATCTGCTTTCTCCATAATTGAAGTGAGTTTCCAACGATAATCAAAAGGGAAAAGTCGGTCATCACCATGTGAAATTCGGCACCATTTAATTCTGTTTAATGTTTTAGGAGAAATAGTTGGAAGTAAAATGCCATTCGTTACAAGACCCATCGAAATTGCACGACATTTAAAAGCATCAATCATATCATCAAAATATGGGTAACATAAAGGGTCACCACCACCTGTTATGGTCACACTTTCCATACCAGAACGATCTAAAATAGCAATTGTTTCCCGCATCTGAGTTAATGTCATCTCTTTAGTTCTATCCTCTTCTGAGCAGGAGCAGAAAGAACATTTAAGATTACATTTATTAGTTGGTATGAATTGCACATGAAGGGGGGGAATAATTCGATCCTCCACAATACTCTTTACCAATTTGGAATTTTGGAGCAACTTCACAGGAAATGCATCCGCCGCTGTAAATGACGCTTTGTCATCTTGCATTACTTATTCCCTCCAAAATCAAGAACGATGCCTGCCCCGCCCTTCCATTCATCACGTACAATCAATTCCTTTGCAACTGCATGTCGATATACAGGCAACTTTTTGAAATCCTCAAGTGATACTCCACATGACTCCAAAAGGGACATAAATGACTCAGATTTATAGGCGGGCAAGTCCCATGCATGTTTACACCAATCAGCATTATCCAAACGTGCATCAATATTTAACATTAAAATCTCCTTTACTCAAATCTAATTGCACTTACTTCAATATTTCCTGTCATTTCTCCACCCAATACAACGAATTCCGATTCACAAGTACATCCAAATCCAGTTCGTGTGGTACTTAGAATATTTTTGGCAGGGACTCTTGTTGTTATCAAAACACGTTCAACCTCTTGAAATTGTGACATTTCATTTGCAAAATACCTCGCGGAACCCTTATCAGATGAAAAAGAACTCATTGGCTGGAGTTTGATTGTGTGTTGCCCTGATATTTTTAATGTTGGCTCAGGATATGACATACCACGCAGCAATTCAATCTCAGCAATGCTATTATTCGCCAATACTTCTTGGGTTAAATTATACTGAACTCGCAAAAACTTCCGGTATACTGGTATATTTACTGATTGCTCCGCGACAAGATCTATTGATTCTCCAGATACAAATTTAAGAATCTTAGGAGGAAAATGCATTGTTGTGGCATCAGTTAATCCAAATTCTTCCATTGCTGCTTTTTGCATAGCAATAACCCTTGGGTTACTATCACCAGAAGTCATTGCCCAATTTTGAATCCACTCAGAAATTCGATCTAGAGAGGTACGATTCAAATCAACAATTTTATCTTCCATAGGAAGTTCTTTCCAATATGTTGCACCTCTAGAATCTTCCATATAACGATTCATATATGCATTAAAATCAGGATCGTCTTTCATCTCTTCATATATCCTTTTACAAAGCACTTCTTTTTTCTTACTAGCTTTTACTTCGTCAAAACCACCATTCTCAAATATTTCATCCAATTCTTTTGATGTGACAGTTCTACGTGGTGCTTCTGTTGATGGTCTCCCTGATTTTGCTTTCTGCATTTCTGCTTGTTTCTTCTTACTGACAGGGAGGGCGCAACATCTGCAATTTGGATGGAGTGGGATCATCCCTCTAATTTGTGCTAATGTAAAAATCTTTCCTTCATTACTTGCACATTCAGGGCATACATGAAATCCTGCGGTTAGCCATTCAGCTTCCACCGCAACACCTAGCACTCCCCATTGTTCGTACTCATTAATTGTCGCTTGATGGTGCGCATTAATAACTTCCGTACGTGCTAAAGTTCTTGCCCGAGTAATCCCGATCTTATCCACCCGATCCACGAGCATACGGGCTATTTCCATGGGATTACGTCCCTCAGTTAGGCCTTGTGCTAGAACTCTTGATATTTGCTGGTCCATTGCTGCTGTAACACCCTTTAATTCGTTGTAGGCTCTTGTGTATATGACTGCAACACGATCAGCACTAAATGGCTGATTGAAAGCAACAGCAACAGAACTTTTACCAGTAAAATCCACACCAGTTGCACTTGGAACGTCATACCCAGCTTTACGCAACTCAGAACGTGCTCTGGACATACCTCTTTGGTAAGCAGATTGAATGTACATATTTGTCCATGGTTTATCCCCTTGATAAAGTCCTGGACGCATTTCTGTAGTTAAAATATTCTTTTCTTCCATTTCTTTCAACCAAGACATAAATCCATCAATCTTTGTAGCATCAGTTGAGAATTGAAACTGACTTGGTGTTAATTCTGCATTAACAAAAGGAACACGTTTCACCAATCCAAATACATCTTTGGTAACAACAGCATCAATTATAGCACGTTTAATCTTTGTAAATCTCCGAACCATGTCTGCCTCAAATTGACGACGAATAGACAAGGTCCGAGTAGGATCAGATTTTAAACTTGCTTGGATTGTACGAACAGCAGGCATTATTTATGACTCCATTATAGCATACGAACATTCCGCAGTTTCTCCATCCACTTCAAAATATGGACACATCGGAAGCATCCCACCGCCAAATCCTGTAGCAACACCAAAACATGCCTCTGATATAGTGCATTCAGTTGTGGACATAGCTGCAACTGCATGATTAGACTTTTCCTCATTAACTACAAATTTAGTTGGGTCGAGTTTCATTTTTTAATCTCCTCTTTTTTGACTGGGGCAGTTATTTGTGTTGGTGCAACTACAACTGGTGGTGGTTCAGGAGGTTCAATTTCAATACTCTCCTCAGCACCAACTCCTAGAATTTCTTTAATTCGATCAATTTGCTCTGGTGAAAATTTCAGCACTTCCTCAAGGAAGAAATCAACAGGGACAACTTGATCTGCACCAGGGGCATTCATGTATGCTGCCAATGCTTCTGTCATAGTTTTAGATACCAATGCCTGTTCTTGTTCAGAAGAGGACCACAAATCAGGCCATTCAATATGGTAGTCATCGTTCTGTAATGGAGGGAGAACTCCCACCAAAAGCAACAAATCAATTACTGGACGAAGAATACACGGCTCCGCATATTGTGTTCGACGTTCTTTAATTCGATTCAACCAATTGCTTTCATCCTGAGTCGATGCAAGTTCACCACGTTCGGAACCAATCAAGATCCTTTTTGGGATTCCTGTATCACCTGAAATTAAATCCAATTGTGCTGAAATTGCTTGACTAGGATCTGTAACTTGTGGAGATAGATCATTTACATCCATATTCTGCAATCGAAGATATCTACGCAAACCATGCACATAATCATCAATTTGTTCTGTCATATCCTCTTTGCTTTGTGCGTCAATTGTAGCCCCCTCTTTACTGGAGAAAGCTTTACCCCCTAACCCACCTTGCCAGAACATTTCGGCAGAACCACCAGCCACTTTTTCAAGGTCCTGCAAACCATTGAATACACTTTCTAACCTTGGAGTACCAATAACATCATTATCAAGTAAACCATCAGCAACATGGATTACTCTTGAGTGATGTACCCGAACAACCTTTCCTAATGAGCCAGACGGCGTTGTGGAACCAGAAATAGATCCAACCGTAGTCATTGCAATAGTATACATTACGGGAAGTCCATAACGAGGATTCGTTTCATCATCTTCCCATTGCACCACTTGAATACTACCAAAAGAATATGGTTGTACATAGATCAACTGCATACCATTCATTGGTACAAGAGGCTCCCCCAATTTCTTGTTATCACTAAACCCTAAAAGCAGCAAAGCAAAATCAGCAATGCCAACTAAAGTATCCAATCGTTTAAATTTTGAAAATATGTGATGCTTCTTTACCAACGCATCCCAAGCAATTTCAAATGGAGTGTCTTTCTCCTCTTCATCCTCATAAATTTCAACATCACCACGCCAAGTAGATTCAACAGGAGCGTTAATGATACGTTTCCCTAAACGACCACGTTTAAAAACATTCCAATAATCTGCGAACTCCAAATCTTTCTTGTACCCCAATGCTGCATATATATCCCGTTTATCATCAAAACTTTTACCAAGCATTCGGGCATAAATATTACGTTGTGTAAGTTCAGTTAATACGCGCAACGCTCCTACCATTGATTCTGGTTTTCCTTCTTCATTCTCAGACATTAAGCCCTCCCAATTACATTTTTATATTTTCGACTTGCTTGATAATGAACAATCACTGGTTCCAAATTGAAACCATAGAATTTTGGAGACAAATCAAATATCCAGGTATACTCAGGAGGGAGTTTAAATACATCAACAGCAGGGTACTTTGAAAGTACGTCAGAGAGTGCTTTCTGGTCCCATATACCAGGTGCTTTGTAACACGCTTCCTGCCACATGTCTAAGAGTGTTCTCGTATGTACTGTTGGATTCACCCAAATTGTACCACTCAACAACTCAGTCTGTTTAAAATAATGTACTGCAAGATCATAGCAGGACAACAAAGTTCCTCTCATAAGATATGGAGGGCAAACAAATCTTGCATCCGCATCAACATATAAAAAAGGTTCTTTTATTACCTCACAAGCCTCAATCAATATTTCTACTTTTTGCTGACAATTACGTGCCCACGAACCGCTGGATTGCACTTTGAATAGATTAACATCCAACAATCCAACGGCATGGGCAGATTCCTTCATTTCAAACGCTTCTGTTTCATACGGTGTATTCTCAGTATAAAAACTCACAACTGGGATCATTTTGAACTTTCCTCCAAACCGAACTTGATTCATTTGTTACAGTTTAACAAATCGTTACTTGAATGTAAACGATCCCGAAATCACACTTAATCTTGGAGGAATAATAACATCTAATGTAATGTCTACGGAATCCGACACACTAGAAGATATATTACCTGCAGCATCCTTAGCCCATGCGTATGCCATATACGTGCCTGTTCCATTGTTGGCAAACGTAAAAAAAGTATTTGGAGAACTTAACCAATCACAATTAGCACTTGAATTAGTTGGGGTCACACAATAATTAGTCACTCCAACAGCATCAGTGGCAGTAAAACCACTAACTGCTACGGTCAAACTTGTAGAAGTAGTAGGTACTGTAAATGCAGTAACAACAGGAGCGGTAATATCTGCACTTCCCGGCACTGCTGTTGCAACCGTTAATTCATCAATCCACATTGATTGTGCAATTGGTGAACCAACACCAATATAAGGTCCGAAAACAAATTGGTGAAATTTCTTCGTTGGATTCTGTCCCGTTCTATAAGTCAAATCAGTTCGATTTTGCGCCTGTACCCCATCAATCCACACACGCATAATACCATCAGCTTGTCCTATCCCACTAACAACTGTATTCATTTGGTAGTACAACTCAACTTTATGCCACGCATTTAATGAAACAGAAGTATCTGGAGTATACCATCCCTGAGTACTATACCAAGGTGGTGCATTATAACAATCACCAACAGAAGCACCTGGAGCTAAGGGTGAATTGCATCTACCGACACTCCTATTTTCAGTTATAGCAGTTAGATCTTTCGGAGGAGTACCATAAGATGTATTAACTACCATGTTGTCCTGAATAAAAGATGTTGGGTGAACTGCATAAGGACTTATGGTATCCGAAAGCATTTCATAATAAACATTCAAATACGTATTTGATGGCCCTGCCCAATCACCATCTAAATCTGATAAAATATTGATCATATGTGGATGATAAGAAACCCCAGAACCACGCCAACCTGTTTGGAACTTAGTATAATAAGAAATGTATAATGTCTCTGTAGGTGTAAACAATTTTCTCATTGCACCACCATTTGTTGGAAGTGTTGCTCCAGCTGGCCAATACCATTGCATGGCGTTCCCACTTCGACCACCCGTTACAATAGTTCCTTGTGGAGTTGTGTCATACCAACCACGTGCTGCATACGAAGTGTCCTCAAAACTCTCAGTAAACAATGTCCCCGGAGTTGTGACTGGTTCCGTAATATCCACTGAATCAGAAACTGATGTACTTATATTTCCAGCAGCATCTTTAGCCCAAGCATAGACTGTATAAATGCCATAACTTCCAAACGTAAAAAAAGTATTTGGTGAACTTAACCACGTACAACCAGAGGAACTGTTAGTAGATGTAACACAATAATTAGTTACTCCAACATTGTCTGTTGCAGCAAATGTGTTGATTGGTACGGTTAGATTGCTTGCTGTAGCAGGTACTGTAAATGCAGTAACAACTGGAGCAGTGATATCTACCGAAGTACTTCCTAAAGTTCCAATCATAGGATGCCCTGTGGCATCCCTTCCAGCAGGAGTATCCGTGGTAATTACAAAATCATCTACGTACTCCGTTTGATTCTGGCTGACACCACCATTCCAAGTAGACATGATAATAGAACGTATTGCAACATCACCAGAGTTAAGTAAAGTAACATGGGATCTGTCTTCATATATCAAGACACCGTTTTTCCACATCCTATAAATAGGATCGGTTGTGGATAACTTGACATATATTTCAAGGCAGTTCCATGCGTTTATATCAAGAGTAGCACTTGTAATAGGGCCAAATCCCGCTGGTTCATTAGATGCAATAATGTGACCAGAACCATTGGCAATAAAGGAATGAAAACCATGCGTGGTACCAATCCGCAATATTTTGATAAACTCAGAAGCTCCAGATGCATTTGCCCAACTCCAAGGGGAAACAAGATAGTAGTACCCTCTCGCCCAGATTTCCTGTCCATTTGATACGTTTTGAGGGTAAGTAATTTCACCATGAGTTAGATTCCACCCTTCATTACCAGTTGTCCACGACATCTTCGCAGACTTTGAACCACCTGCGCTTTTATCAGAAGAGTATTTTGTAGCCGTTCCAGCATAATCAAAACCACTTGTACTATTTGCTATGTTACCTATTGTACCACTTTCAAATGTTGCTGTTTTAGTCCATGCAAATGCTAAAGAGGGAATCAGAACGAAAAATAAGATCACTTTCAATAAAAATTTCATTAGAAACCACTCCTTGCATCTGTAATGTTTGAATACGATGCTTTAACTGTGTCCCAATAGAGTATGTTTACTGCTCCTGTACCTAATGCAATCCACTTGGACTGGCCTGTGCTCGTTCCATTAGTGCTAGTTGCTCTCTGTGTCCAAGTTGTTCCATTCGATGAAGTCCAAACAGTTGCTGTTGCATTTGCACCAGTTCCTTTTGTATACATCATTTTTAAATAAACTGGGGTATTTAGTGCAACTACCCCATCAGCAGAATAAACTAGTGTGCCTCCAGTAGCAACAGCGCCAACCTTACCTGTAGGACCTACCACCAATTGAGCAACAATAGTATTACTACTACCATATATTGCCAAGGTTTGCACAGTTCCATCAGAAAAAGTACCAATCTTAAAATGTGCTGTAACATAAAGAGTGTCACCTACTACAGCGGGGGTTGCTGCGCCTCCATAAGAACCTGTTTGAAGAGAGTATGTTCCATCTAAAGGAGCAGCACTATACCCGTAGTTATTGGGTGCACCATGTGTCCACCCAGTGGGCTCTGTCCCAGATTCAAACCCTTCATTGATCAAGTATGTCATTGTCCTATGTGAAAACATTACCATGGGTCCCCAGGCACAAGCCGTAGAAGCAACCAACAATACCAAGAATACAGAAATTAAAAATCTTTTCATAATCACCTCACTATTTATTAATGTATTGCCCACGTTCCAGAAGTAGGATATGAAGCCCATTGCCACGCATCCATACCTACGAAACAAATACCATCACCCAAAGCACCCCCAGAAGTAACATAACCCCCAGAAGCTGTATTTACTCCATTGACATCAATATATTGCCCTGACGCTGAGGTATTAATTCTAATTGATCCTGTTCGGCCCACATAATTACGATAACAACGCTGTTTTCCCAATGCAGAAACAGGCAATGTATATGTAACAGCAGTACTGTTGGTCGCGTATACATTAAATGTGTAAATAAACAATTTCTCTGGTGACTCAACTGCATTTGTTGTTGCATAGGTATTCACAACATTTGCTAAACCATCAATATCACCCGTGACAGCCAAACTAGTCCCTGTGGCATCACCTAACAAAGAAACAGCATCAGTATTTTTAACCAAGTTCCACGTTGTCCAATCAGAACCATTGTGAATCACCAATTTATCAGTTGCTTGATTATATGCCATCTGGCCTTTAACTGGAGATGCATACGTTGGGGCACTTGTATTGGTTACTTCTAAATAGTGATCCCCATCAACCGCATTAGTAGTGATAGAAGGAGTTGTAATCGAACCCGTAAATATTGGAGAATCTGTTAAGGCCAATTCAGTACCAGATCCACTTGTGGTATATGAAGTCTCCCAAGATGATGCACCAGAATAATTTGGAATACCAGCAGTTGCGGGCCACGTCGCGGAAGCTCCTCCTTCTGAATCACATATGATCTGAGTACCACTAGCTGAATAAGTACAATACTTGGTATCAGTCATTGTGCCAGCAGTTAAAGAAGCAAGCGTTCCAATTCCATAACTACCCCATAGAGGGGCTGTATCTACTCCACCAGATAGCAATGGCCTTCCTGCTGTTGTGTCAGCCAAACGGGTTGGTACACCTGCTGTGCCACCATAAATAATATCACCAACATTCGTCATTGGATTAGTAGATGTTGTTTGCCACGTCCCGGTACTCACACCTCCTGTTGGAGTTGTAAATATCAAAGCCTGATTGCCAGCGGGTAATGTATTTGGCAACCGCAATTCAAGATCAGCGGTTAATGTATCAGGAACAGAAATCTTCCTAAAATTAGTTCCACTTCCTAAACCCTCCAACATTGTCAATTTCTGACCTGTTGCACCCTGTGTTGTTGTCCACCCACAGGTGGATGATATAACACCATCACCAAACGATACCACACAGTCTGTGCCTGTAGAAGCATTGAAGGTCCATGTGATGGGTACACCAGCACCATAAGTCTGTGTATACCCTGAAAGAGACCCACTACCTGTAAATGTAATTGTGCCTCCTTTTTCCACTCGCAACTCTCGATCAGATGGCCAGGCAATTACTGTTGAAACAGTTTGCGGTGAACGTACTACAATAGTTTTACCAACCATACTAGCATCTGTAGCACACTGAGCTAATGTCTTGGCAGAAAGTGTTTCTCCAATCTTTGACAAAACAGAAACAGTGGCATACGAAGTGTGCGCCACAAAAACAATTAAAAATGGAATGCACCAAGTTAATCTCATATCTCCTCCATTAAGGTGAAACAATGATCATTATTGACCGCAGGTTAGTTGGAGCAGCAGGTAACACAGGAATGTTCACTACATTGGAATACGCACTCTCTTGTCCTGTTGAGTTATACGCTGTTACAGCAAAATTGTAGGACTTCGTATTATCAATAGTTGCTGTTGCTTTCAAAGTGCCCTTTGGAATCGTTTGTACTAAAACATATGCTGCCGTTCCAACTTGCTGATACAAATGATATCCAACAATCGTTCCTGTATTGGTATCATCCCATTGCAAGTTGATCGTACTGCCAAAACACACTGATGCAACTAATACCAAAAACAATGCTGCAATAAATCTCTTCATAAATAAACTCCTTTACCTATTTTAATATGCTTCTGCAATGATAGTGCAATATGTCGTTGCATTCCCAACTTTACATGCATACGAGGATGTTTTGTTGGTTGTTGTCGTTGTTGAACCAGCAGTACCAATCCATGCCACCCCTGTCCATGTAGTTGTAACTACACCAGCCCCCCCACCTAAGGATAACGTAATGTATCTCACAAGTCCAGAAGCTGGTTTGCTGGTAAATGATGTTGTGTAGGCTGCGGCACTTGCTCCATTGGAATAATTGTAATCACAGTATGCAACACCATCAAGATTTAATGTGGCATCGCCTTGAGCAGCACTTGTTATTGTTGGGCAATCTATGTTACTTACTGTCGGATTGGCTGAATAGGCTGGAGCAGCACCAGTTCCTTGGGAAGTGAGTACCTGCCCAACAGCAACAGCAGCAACTTTACCATATGCCGTAGTACTTGACGCAACCGCTAAATCACCTGTTGCCTGGTTTGCAATTGCAAGATTGGAACCATCATTTGCAGCAATTACTACATTAGCTGCTGGAACTGTTAATGTGTAATTTGTTGCTCCATTGTTTGCACTTGAAAACGTGGTAAATCCCGTGGAACTACCTTTCAATTTAACACCACTATCCGAAAATGTTTGTGCTTGCGTCCATGTCTGTGCTGTTCCAAGTACTGCTGGATTTGTTAATGATGCTTGTTTACCTTCAATATTACCATTAAGTTTGCCAAAAGCACTCAATATAGTGTCACTTGCTGAAACTGTTCCCACACCTGATGAATAATTGGTTAAAACCTTACCTGTAAATGCTGTTGACGAAAGATTGCTAAAAATAGCATCCGCATATGCTGTTGTAGCAACTCTGGTACCATCATCTCCTTGATCTTGTGTAATTGCTGTTGTTCCTGCTGGAAGCATTGTAATGTTCTTTACTCTCTGACCAGTAATACCATCCCAACCAAGTAAATCTCCATCATTAACTGGAGCAACAGATACATTCTTTATACCTGAACTTCCTCCTGAACTTCCTAAACCAAACCCTCCTGCAATTGAAAGCCCACATGAAAATATAATTCCTAATGTTATCAACATCAATCGCTTCATATTAAGTACCTCCATCTCGTTATTACCATGTACCTGCAACTTTCTTTGGTATCGCTAATTTATTAAATGCTCCTGAACTTGCATCTATTTGGTCTTTCCACTTACTAAATGGGAAATTTGCCATTTCATCTATGTAGTCCTGATTCCACGGTGCCCTTACCATACAAAAATTACCCCAATTCACCTGCACTGACATTGGGTCTGCTCTCGTTACCTTATCCCCTGTTGCTGTTTCAGCATGTATGGGGTATCCTGCTAAGTTTTTAATTGTCCCTCTTGCTGAATCTTTCCCCCCGCTCCCAGGTTCTTGTTCTATCCATGTAAACACATTTGTGCCATCCAACTGAGCAGTTAACTTTATTCTATCCTCTCGATCATCCGTGCCCCACTGGCCACGAACAACATCTATTATACAATATTTGCCATTGCTTAATAAAGCAATTTTAACTCCTGCTGTGTGACAAGCCCCTGGATTCTCTTTCTTGTCTGTCCCTGCTTTATCCCAATAGCGTATCTGTTGCTTGATGTTCCATACGGGAGGCATATCTATTATTTCGATCTTGCCAACTTTGAACATACCACCCTCAGGTGGTGCTGGTTGCTGTTGTATCTGACCAGCATATCCATATTGTCCAAGGTCCGCATTTAATTCGTGGAGTGTCTCTGTACTCAATCGAAGGGGGTCAAGCATTCCATTAACGTACTTCTCAGCAAGTTCTGGGGGCTGCACCAACTGAATGACCTTTTCCCCTTTCGTTGTTGTTGCTCCTTGGAATATCTCTCCTGGTAAACAAATGTGACGTATCTGTTTCTTCCCAGCTTTCATTTTTTCCAACATCATTCCAGACGGGTCTTTCTCGTCCAGTCTTTGCATTACCAGAATAGTTGGAGTGACCGCTTTATCAATTTTACGTGTTGAGAGAGTACGTTCCATCCATTGTGATGCACTTCTCAATTCTATCTCACTAGCAGCTTTCTTAGGATTTAATGGGTCATCAATAATAATAACATGAGCATGCATCCCGGTTACAGTACCACCAACACTAGTTGTGAACCTGGAGCCCTTTTTATTGTTGTGGTAGTTTGACTTTACATCCTTGTCCTGACGTATATGCAGTCCTGGGAAATACAATTGAAATCTCTGACTCTTGAACAAGTCCCTAGCAAGATCAGAATGCTCCACCGACAAATCAGAACTATATGAGCCCGTAATAAACCGCATTGTAGGGTCCAGCAACCAACACCAGACTGGACCCATGACTGTGAATATCAATGATTTTGTGGTACCCGGAGGGACGTTAATAACTAGGTCATATTCTTTCTTCTCTCTCTTGCGGTGTATCAATACTCCATTACAGTCGTATACCGGAGTACCAACAACACGCCGTATCACTTTCTCAAATTCTTCACAAAATACATCCATGTGCCATGCCCACAACAATGGCTCTGCCACCACTTCATCCCAGAATTGCTGGACAAAGAATTTAAACGATCTGCGGCACATTTCTGCTAACCCTGCTACACGAGGAAAGTTCAATTGATCCTTCGGGTCAGGTAAAGCTGGCATTGTTATTGCTGCTATTTTATTTGGAATTGTTCTCAATATATTCCTCAAAGTAGAATTTTATTGGTGCTTCCTTTCACTTCCAAAGCATTTCTTTCTTCCACTGTTTAATCTTTTCCTGTATAGTACGTGCGGGAAAAACAGACATACCAAACAAACTGAACCTACGAGGTACCAAAGCATCATTGAGAGTTTCATATGTAATCCAATCATGTATCTCCCATGGATCATATAATTTACGGTAACTTTTACCCGAAGAAAGGTCCCCCTTGTATCTGCGGACCCTACGATTGGCAAAATGCTTTCCTATCTTTCCATGCTCAGGAGCCATCTTGTGTATTGGTGTATGCTTATAACTTCTGGACATTCTTTCTCCCCAGTATACACACAACCCACTTACCATCTTTTAGTGTCATGTGTGACATGCAATCCATTTCTTTGTTCAGATGAAGGAAATGGGGCATCCAACGACATAAGTTGTTTTTCCTCATGCAGATATAGCCCCCTTCCCTCCAATAAGTCCTAAGTGCATACCACAAGCACTGACACACAAACATCAATGCTCCTTCAACTTGCAGTCCTTACACACCTCTGATTTATTACACTTACCATATATTGCCAGTATAGCACATTCATGTCTTGTCATATCATCTCCCAAAAACTGAATATAGAATTAGAAATGCGAACACCAGAACAACCAAGTCCTCAAACACATTAAGTAAAAAATGGGATCCACTCTTCTTTAATTCTTTCGATGCCTGTTTCATTTGTCCATACCTCAATAATGCGAAATCCAACATGTGCTGCCAGTTTCTTGTTGCGCATCCATTTGGTTTGCCCACACAAAGTACCACCGCCAAACACTTTCACGTTCCTACATGTGTATGCTATCTCTTTGTGGTCATGCCCTGCAAGCAGGATATGTGGTTTCTCTCCACCACTTAATTGCTCCACAAACTTCTGTGTTCTGTATGATGTGGCATAGGAAGCACCATCCTCTCCATGCCACATTTTAATAGTAATGTTACTTATCTTTAAATCTGCTTCATGCATCCCTAGATACACAAACTTACCTGGCATACGCTGTTCCAATTCTTTACATGGGTCAAATCCAATGTTGTTGTGCCCCCACAAATCGTGATTACCATCAATTGCGTACACAGGGCATGGTAACAGGTTCACTCTGTCATGTGCTAGTTGCAGTTGTGCGGAGGAACCAATAGCCTCCAATTCATACATATGCCCTGGGATTCGGGAATTCATGCCCTCAGTAACATCTCCCGAATGACAAACAAATTGGCACTCCTCTTTCTCAATCAGATCAACAGCCTTTAACCACCAATCTAATTTGGAGAAGTTGTGTCCCATATGTGTGTCCGTGATATGTGCAAACTTAAATGAGGACTTGCTCCAAAGAAATTCTTGAGGTTCAATTATCCTTTGTTGTGTTCCTCGTCTTAGCAGTTCAATTTCAAATGGGGAAAGGTCAAATAAAGGTTTGGGGGTTTCTGGTTCTAGTTTTACCTCTGGAGGATCTGCAAATGTTTCTCCAGCACACTGACTACGTTTCATTTCCAAAAATGTTCTTGCCTCTACCTGTGTAACCTGTGCTATTCGTTGCAAGCGCACTCTACCAATTTGGCAATCAGCTTCATACACCTTTTCCATCCTTTGAATCGCGGCTTGGTTCATTATCTTCCTTTCAGTAACTCAAGTATGTAACCATTAATATTAAATTTCATTGCATTTAAAGCCTCTTCCAATGTAACCAAATGTCCATCAGTACGATCTTTCACAACTATATCATGATGCAATGCCCATGCATCCATCATGTGTCTCTTCATTGACTTCATGTACTCCTTTCTTGGGATCCCCTTTTGCCAGTTGTCTGCGGGACGTCTGGTACCATCCCTGAGATATGTATGACCATGCATGAACTCCCCAAAAGACATTTCCACCAATGGATGTGTTGCTTCATCATAATCAAGTTTATCTGTATTGTTGTCACGTATGGCACCGGATTCAAATTCACGGGTTGGCTGTGTAGGCTTTAATTCTCCACTCAGAAATTCTTTCACCAATACACCATCATCCCCAACATAGGAACAATTTATAATCTCTCGTTTTGGGCAAAGATGCACAAGATTCTTAGGCAAACTTTGTTTACAATCTGGGCATATGCAATTCTCAGCCTGTTCCATAATAGTATCCATTTTTTCCTTTATTGCATTGTTTGAAAATTCAGGGCAATCAAATTCCCGATGCCCTAATTTACCACAGTAACTACACAACCCAAACACAGCTTCCCTGCCATCTTTATTAACCATACTACACCTCCCCATTCTCAACACGTTTTTGCTCCTCGTACGGAATTACATGCATCTGAAAGAACACCATGAATGCCAAAAAGTGCGCTCTCTGCAATTCATCTGGGAACAGATCAGCAGCAATAATATCCACTGTTGTCCATCTTGGGTTAGCTCTCCACTCCTTCATTATGTCTTGATAGTAAATATAGCATCTGTCACCAGCACAACCAAGGCATGGTTCCTCCCTGTGGTCTTTAGTCACGAATGGCATTGGATGTACTCCTCAATGAATGTGACACAATCTCTTTCTGAATCAAAATGGTTTATGGTAGGAAGATCAAGGTAGTGGAAGATGTTTTCTTTAGGTCCAATTATACAGATTAAGCAATCACCCAAACCAAGTGCAATCCCTAACTCGACATGCCTCCCTCCACGCACGGAAGGTACCTCAGGACTCTGTGAAAAAGCAATCAGGATGTTTGACTTGGCTAATTCACAAAAGTCCTTGTTGGCGGTGGCAGACAGTTCAAACTCAGAAACCTCTTTTAATGTAATATTTGGTGAATATGATTCATGTATCCAACTTGAAACAACCTCAACATTGGGTAAGAAATGCGTGAGTCTTTTTGCAAAATGTTTAATCTCTTCTTTCCTGTTGTATGCTGCTGCCAGATAAACATTCCACATGATGCTACTCCTCCATTGTTTTTGACTCTTCCATGTAAAACGATTGCAGGTTGAATAAGTGCTCGTCACAGATTGAACAACCGTTGTGATCAAAAAGAGAACCTGTTGGGAACACTTGATCCATGTCATATACTTCCATAATTAACTCCTTTTATTTACTGGGTTGTTTAAACACTGTTTGCAAACTACACCCTTACCATGCACTATGTTCTTTTGAAATTCTGGACAATGCCATGACATAATAGACTCCTTTTTGTGTTTTTCTCTATGCAAGAATCGTGACAACCTGAAAATTAGAACCCTTTAAAAATCCCCTGTGAACCCTTTACTGATGCGGGTTTCCCTACGATGGCATCAATATATTTTTGAAACTTACTCTATTCAGAAATACCCAAAACCCCTCAGAAGTCAAATGCGTTCGTTTTAGAGGTATATGCAAGAATCAGTAGATCTATCGGAATTCCGATAGACATGAACACTCAATTTAATTAAATTCTATGAGCCAATGTGGAAGAGGTACTGGCAACGTACTTTCCTCCACATCGTGTAAAACTGTCATCCCACAAACAGGACATTTCTTGGTTTCTTTGTGCTCCACACCAATAGCACGTAAAAACTCTAATGGTTCTGCTTTGACTCCATCGTGATGCATCCGTGATTCAACAATGTGTAAGTTCATAATACATTCTCCTTGAGTTAAAAATCAAATTTAATTCCAGCCTTCACATTGTTCGCTATTGCACCTACTTCCAATCCAATCCAAGTCAACTGCCAAACTTTGCGAACAGGTACTTCCAGATTTAGTACTGTTATAGATTGTGGTAACAAATATGCAATACCAGCATGTCCAACAGCGCAAGCAGCAAAGTACAAATCCACTGTACCAACATTAGGATGCTTTCCAAGAATAGGATTAGTCTCGTAGTAACGGTCTGGATTCTTTGCAATCGTTCTTGTCTGACTCCAGTCCATTGCCAAAGTTGCTATTGTGGCAATTTCTAAAGCTGTGTCTATCTTCGTCCATGCGTTCTTGTTGGTTTCTTCACCAAAACACGTACTAACCAACACCAATGAAGCAATTACCATAAGTAGGAAGTGTCTCATTTCTTTATCTCCGTGTAGTCTGCGTTCTCAATTTGTGGAGCATCTTCAACAATTCTAGGTGGTGCAGTTCCTCCTGTCAATTCAATAAGTCGTACCAATTCAGCATCAGTCAACTTAGTTGGGTCAATTGGTGCTAACCCACTTCCACCACCTTCCAACATTACATGATTGATCTGCCCTTTTATTTGGAGTTGCTGTACATTCGACCATCGTTCTGGACATCTGTTGGTTAAGATCATCTGGAGTGAATTAAAGTCTGGCTGTACATGCTTCCAGGTTTCTTTTACCAATCGCAACTCCTGTCCAACTGGAGTTTTCTTTACTGTGGTCTTACCAGTGATGGTATCCGTGGTTTCTTCTATCTCATATAAAGTCACATTCTGGTACTCTCGTTCTGGGAAAGTATAGCCTGTTGCTTTCTTCGCCAACGTGGTCTCACACCCGTTCGACAGGTACAAATCCAGCCCCATCCTAATGGACCTGAATAGTTTTTGGTCGTCTCTCATCCAATTACGCAAACAGTCTGGAGATATTAAAAAGAGCTTTGCCAATTGATTGTAATCCACACCTTGTTCTGAGCAATATAGATATGCCATTGGGATATGGTACTTTGCATCATATACCCTAGGTGGTCCATTATGTTTCTTTGATGCTTCTTTAATTACTTTCTTTATGTTCTTTTGTGGTCCAGTTTTACCAGGTGGTTTGGAATATACCTTTTGTGCTCTCTTTCTTATAGTACCTTTATTGGTTAGATCATCCATTTGTTTTTACCTTTATTATCATTGCTTTCATTATCCAATATTCAAGTTGTTTCTTATCTGGTTCGCACTTGGTAATTATGCTAAACCAAGTCACTCCAAATTTGTAGAATTTGAACCACCACTTGAATGATATTTCCAATTTTAATGTTGATGACATAGTAAACTCCTTTTGAATTTTTCCCATTGGATGTTGGTAAGAATTGGGTTACGGAATATACAAACTTCATCTTTGCACATCAAGGAAAGCAAGTTGTCATAGAGAGACTTTCCAGGTAATGTGCATACCAATCCTTCAATTTGTCTCTCAGTCAGATCAGGTATTTTGACGAAGTAAATATATTTTAACATGTCAAGTTTAGGTGCTGTTATATTTATTTTCATGAAATACTCCTATGGCAGTGAAACGTGTTTTGGGATACCAATGAAGATATGAACTTCACCCTTCATAGTTTTGAATTGAAGTTCTCCATTGATGGCAATTGGTTGCCCATCAGCACTTCTCCGTTGTGCAATTACCTTTCCTAACTCTTCATCCGCAGTCACACAAAATTTAATCTCTTCCCCATCCAGTTGAACTCTAATACCCTCAACCCTTTTACAGCACCACAACTCATACCCTGGATCACCTCTTCTTGCCGATATTCTCATTTTATTTCATTGCCTCCACTTTGGCTGCTCTGCGTCCTCTGCAGGTCACTAAATATAAATCATCTGCCAACAACACAGTACTTTCTACAATACCTTGATCAGCATAATTTATTGGAGGATCAAAATTCAGAATCTCACCTGATGATACTGGGGATGCTGTGTTAAAAGTAATCACCAAGCATTTCACCATGGCATCCCTGTATTTCTGTATCCGTTCATTATTCATTTTGTCTCCCTTTTTAGCATGTAATATGCATGTAATTCTTTGGTAAATTCCACTTGATTTCTCAATGTAGAAACAGTATATAATCAATAAAAACAAAAGAAAAGAAAAAAGACTTGATTTTGTAAAAAACAGCATTTTCTGTAACATTTTTCTTGTATATAATATTTAGATCTGTCATAGTATATATAGAGAGAAAAGAAAAACACAGAAAAATATAAAAGGGGAATAATCATGAACGCAACGAAAATACAAGGCACTTTTTGGAATCTCAACAAAAGTAAAAAGCATACTTTTACTACTCTTACTTCTGCAACTTCAGAAATTTGTAGAATTGTTGAAAATGACAAATGTATTGATATTGAGGTTTATACAGTAGTTATTGGCCCAAGATTATTAACATTAAGAGCAAACTAACTCAAACGAAAGGAGTTCCAAATGAAAACTCATAAAATTATTCTTTCAACCAACGTGACCAACGTTAATGATTTTTGTAATTGGCTAAACACACAAGGGCACCATGCAGCAATTGGTAACTCCGACTACAGTTATCTTAACAATCAATCAACCTACTTTTGCACAGATGCCAGAAACATATTGAATGCTCTATGGGACAAATTTAGTAATCAAACACAAAACTAACGAAAGGAGTACATCATGAATGCAACATATACAAAAATGAAAAGTAAACACAATGATGATGTATTCTTTGTTCGTTATCAAATTGGGTACCATCATTATTATTTCCACAAATGTGACACAGAACGTGAAGCAGTCCTTGACTGTAACTTACTTAACGAGAAAGTGTAAGGAGCTCGTCATGTTAAAACACATGTACTACAGATTGGAATCTGCTGATGGAAAAGGTGCTGCAACCTATTCTGCATATGAAATGGGTAAACATAAACTGATTGCTCCAGAACTTGATTTTTCTCAAAAATATGAATTTTGGTTCACACAACAAGGTGTCAAAGAAGTTGGAATCCACTGCTTCCGTGCAATGAAAAGATGCTTAAACAAAAATAACATCTCTGTACGAAAAGCAGATGCATTCCCTAATAGTTTAATTGCATATGAAGATCAACACCAAATTGCAATTTGTCTAGGAGGTTATTAAAATGTCACCTTGGTATCTGAATCCACATAAATGTTGGAAGTTCATGGAACGTGTGACAAAGCACGTTCCATATGATGAATTACACAATTACACTGATCAACTCTGCCAACTACTCTGGAACAAAATTGAACGACACCACAAAGGGGAATAAGTATGATCTTCGTTCTATACACTGACAAATCCCTAACAAGAGACCAACTACGAAAGATCAACAAAACATTAAGAACAGATAAAGTCATAGGTGACAAAAACACAGGTTCATACACATTTATTAACATTGAGAGGTGACTTATGCAATCAACAACAGGGAAAACACCAAAAGAAATCGTGGTCCGTGAAATTGCTCGATTAGAAAAAATCAAAGTGGAGGGACTTCCTAAATGTTTTGGAGGACATTTTGATCATTTCTTTAACAGTTTCTACCAAGAGTTTAGCACGAATCAGACCATAATTAAAGAATTTGATGCACTGCTTAAAAGTGCTCCTTGGCGAAAACTCGCCAGAGAGGTCAAGAAAATTCATGGATATGACTTTATCTCGGAAATTGAAGTTGGTGTTGACGTTCTTAAACAAATGTTGTGAGGTATTTATGTCTCCCTTTAGTTTAAAATTAAAAATTAATCGTTTACCAAAAAGATCCCCTGAGAGGAAACAAGCAATTCACCAGCTTGTAAAACTACTTGTTCCTCTTCACGGACCTGACATTCCAATCCCAAAGGAGATTCAATGAGAACATTATTTTATAATGAAACGAAGGTGCTCACAAAAACTAAAAAAATAATCCCAATGGAACATCCTCACAAAAATGGAAATACTCACACATTCTCACCAGAAGAAATTAAACAAGTAGAAACTTTGTATGCACCACCTTTAACTAAACAACAGATTCACTGGAAACATGTTCTTGATAAAATAATTCCCGACATGTCAGATGTTACACCACATAAACCTTAACAAAATAATCTATCCAAAGGAGAACATCATGGAATCAATGATATCAACCCTGGAACTAATGACTAAAGTAAAAGATTATCTAAAACTAGTAGGCAAATCTCCCACCTCAGATATTGAAAAACACTTTCGATATGTAACAAAATGGCATGATCCTTCTTGGACACGAAAGTTCCTCCATCGTGCTGAAAAACAGGGATTCGTGAAATGTGTTGGTACTGACTGCTTGAATGGCAAAAACTTTGTTGGTGGTAGTGAAGAATGTCAATGGGAAGCTGCGAAATGATTCTCCAAAGACTCAAAAAAAAGGTGGATCAAAAGTCAGATACTCCAATTCCACATTCTCGGTTTGACTCACAATTTAAGGTAGAAGGACTCCTACATCCCTTGCTTCCATTTCAATTGGAAGGAGTCCAACTGATTGATAAATTCATTAGGCTCTGTAATGGAGTGCTGCTTGCCGACGACCAAGGGTTGGGGAAAACTGTACAAGCTCTTGCATGGCTGCACCTGCACCCATTAAAACGTCCCGTACTCATTATCTGCCCTGCCAATTTAAAGATGAATTGGAAAACTGAAATCGAGTTTTGGCTTCCATCTTCACAAACACAAATCATCAGCGGCACTGAATGGCAAAGTATCTGGGCGGAATATGTGATTGTCAACTATGACATTCTTTCGCGACCCATAAATGGTAAGGATTGTGTTCGTCAAGACCTATGGGAAACTGACTGGCAAGCAATCATCTGGGATGAAGCACATTACATCAGTGGAGAGAAAATCATCCGTGGTTGGGCAGCACTTGCTCTCAGAGAAAAGCATGTTCCACTAATTGCAATCACGGCGACACCTGGAAAGAACAGACCAAAAGACTATTTCACGATCATCAACGCAATAAACGATAAAATGTTTCCATCATTCTTTAAATATGTCCACAGGTATTGCGGAGCCAAAAAAGGATACAAAGGGCATTGGGACTATTCTGGTTCATCTAATGAAATTGAACTACACAACAAATTAACCAATTCTATGATGATAAGACGCAAAAAATCTGATGTATTCAAAGACTTACCAGCGAAAGTGCGGAGAGTAATTACCTTCGAACTTGACAACAAAACAGAATACGAACAAGCAGAAAACGACTTCCAAACATGGATTGAAGAGAATGGAAAAGAAAGCAATTCCATATTTGCTCAAATTGAAGCATTAAAACAATTAGCCGTAAAAGGAAAAATGAAAGCTGTTATCCAATGGGTAAAGTCAATGCTGGAGACTGTTGATAAAATGGTGATCTTTGCTGAACATAAAGAAACCATAAACGTGTTAATGTCTGAATTTGGGAAAATAGCAGTCCGTTGTGATGGAGGAACAAATGAAAAAGATAGAGAACAAGCCAAACAACTGTTCCAACAATGTAAACGGTGTGGAGTTCGCAAAGAAAAACATGCATTTACTCCAAATGCTTGCATTGAGTACACACCCGATTTATCGTGCCGCCTTTATATTGCAAGCAAATCTGGAAAGGAAGGAAATACTCTCACGGCTGCGGAACATGTTGCCTTCATAGAACTTTGGTATTCTCCCGCAGATATGGACCAAGCCGAGGATCGGTGTTATGGGCGCGCTGGTGATCTACATGGTGCAACTGCTTGGTACTTAATAGCTCACAATACAATTGAAGCACACTTATCTAAAATTTTAGACCTCAAAAACATTACACTAACCAAAGTTATGGATGGGAAAGAAGTTTCAGAAAAAATGCTTATCACAAAACTTTTAAAGGAGATTAAAAAATGAAAACAAAATATTGTCCTAATTGTAAACAGGAAATGGGATTTAAAAGAAGTCTTGGTGTTGGAACAATTTTGATGATCGTACTGACTGCTGGTTGGGGGTTACTTCTGCTCCCATTGTACCCTTCCCGTTGTGTTCGTTGTGGTAACAAATATTAAAAGGAGATCAATCATGAAAAAAGAACTTTGTAAACATAAATGGGTGACAAAAATCACAAAAATAAAACATTGCTTTGGGTTATTTACGACAACAGAAGAAACAACTTTTTGTATCCACTGTGGAGGTTTATCTCCATATCATTATTGGTAATAAATATTAAAAGGAGATTGTTCATGAAAGAATATGAATATAACCAGGAACTCACTTCTCAACCTTTACTAATTTGTGAATTAAATATTTTAGGAGAGTTTGGGTGGGAACTCTGTTCGCTCGCAATCCTTGTCAATATAATGGACACACCATACTACTACATTTTTAAAAGAGAGAAATAGTCATGCCAAGAACAATTAATCCACCAGAAGAAATTAAAGAAATCTCCAAATGTCAAAACAAATACCCTTGTGGAGGTTGCGTACCAAACCCCCCACACGATTGTCCATATGACGTAAAAAATCGTTGTGGTGCTCCGTGTCAAGATGCAATCATCTGCCACAAACTATGCCACAATCTGCATTGCAAAGCATACAAGGACTACCATGAACTTGTTACATTAAGACGCAGAGAAGATACACGAATCTGGAATGCATCACATAAGGGAGAAGAGCCCGAGGTAATTGTGGAACAACCAGACAATAACGATTGGGAAGAAACTGTTTCCGCTTTAACATTAAGAAGAACTCTGCCACCACCTGAGGAGATTTAAAGTGTCATTTGATGCCATAAGGTTCTTAAAAGAGAATCACCTGGAATATGATGATTCCAATGAACGATCAAGAGAAGGATGGGTAAATATCAATTGCCCTTTCTGTGGTGGTGGTTCCCGTGGGTATGATCTTGGAATCAATCTTGAAGGTGAATATGGCAGCTGCTGGCTTTGTCGTGGTAAAAGTCTACAACAAGTAATCAAGAAACTGGTGCATTGCTCATACACAGAAGCAAATAAAATCATCAAGCACTACCACGGGAGAACTGCATACATACCTAAAGAAATAGCATCAACAAACATTAAAAAACTGGAACTGCCCCCAGGAACTGGTCCCATGCAACAGCAACATGACGATTATTTGATTAGTAGAAATTTTGACCCTGAAAGACTTGAAAGAATTTATCAGTTGCAAGGGACAGGCAGAATAGGGGACCACAAGAACAGAATTATAGTACCAGTCTATTTTGAAAACAATTTAATCTCATATCAAGGACGTGAAATTATACACCGTCCTAAGGTATCTGGTGGGTTTGACAATCGTTGGAAAGCTTGTGAAAAAAGTTTAGAAGTAATTTCGCACCAACATGTACTTTATGGATATGATCTTGTAAAAGGAGATACTTGCTGTCTGATTGAGGGCTGTAGTGACACATGGAGACTCGGTCCTGGGTCCGTAGGGATGTTTGGATTGGGGTACACCATACAACAGATCAATTTATTAATTAAACGCTTTAAACGGGTATTCCTTTTGTTGGACCCTGAACCACAAGCGCAACTAATCGCGGAAGAGATTGCATGGAAGTTGGAATACGCAGGACGAGAGGCTGTTATCTGTGATCTGGAGAAAGATTGCGACCCTGGAGATTTAGATCAGGATGATGCTAACTATTTTATGAGGGAAATTCACTTACGAGGACACAACTAATGGAAACTAATGACTTTACTGAAACGGATGTACGCTTTGAATGTTTAAAATTGGCATTAGATGGAGTCACGTGCGAGGACGATGTAGAGGTCCTCAGAGTGGCAAGAAGGTTCACAAAATTTGTATTGGGCAAGAATAAAATTGAAACTTCAAAAAATTAGTATTAAAATTAAAGTTCTTCACTGCAAAATCCCTACAAAGAGGCTTTCGGAGTCGCGCCCGAAACGGGAAAGGGGGTCAGTACTCCATGAACTGACTCCCGCTTCAACCTAAATACCATGGAGGTATCAAAATGAAAGAAAATTCACTAATCATCCCCGCGGAAGTTGTTCGTCGTTGTTTAAGCATAGATAATGGAACTGATGCTTTGTCCCTATACATGTTTTATGTATACACACGGCATACTCATGTAAAAAATTACTTAAGTAACTCATTTATTGTGCGTGGATTAGGATGGTCCAAAGAAAAAGTAAGACTTAGTGAAAATGCATTAGATTACTTGAAAGTTAGGGAATTATAAAAATGAACCAAATGAATCAAAACATTGCACATAAAAAAGAGGCTTTTTCTGGTCTGCCAGATATAGGTGTCTCCGCGGAAGTTTTATTTCATCCTGAACTATCGAGCACTGAAAAATTACTTTTTGGACTTTTACGCAATTTATCACAAACATCCAAGGGTTGTTGGGCAAGTAACAACTACCTGGGTGCTCTTTTAAGTGTTGGGGGGCAATCAATTTCAAATAGCATTGCCAACTTAAAACAATTACATTTTATCATTGTGGAACTTCAACAAGTAAATACCAATGAAATTATACGACATATTTTTATTGATCCTACTTATTTGCAACACTACCGAGAACTAGCACAATCCAAAAATGATCAGCTTACCCCCCTAGAAGAAAATGTATATACCCCTATAAGAAAAGTTATAGGGGGGTATAAGAAAAGTTATAGTAAAGATGATAATGAAGATGATAATAAAAGAAAGACTCTTAGTGGTTCCACCACTTCTCTTTCTTTTGATCGAATTAAAGCATTATGGAATTTAGCTATGAAAGAAACAGAAGTACCCCAAATTTCAAAATTAACTAATGTCAGAAAAAACAAATTGAAAAGTCGGATCCAAGAATTATTAACCTATGATGATTGGAAAAAATTATTTATTAAAATAGCAGGGACTCCATGGCTTCATGGTAAAAATGATAAGCAATGGATTGTTTCATTTGATTGGATAATTGAAAATGATAATAATTACACAAAAGTTTTGGAAGGAAAATATGATAATTCCAAAGAAGAACCTGAGGAAGAGTACATTGGGAAGTCCCCAAAGTTTTTAAGTACGCACCACATGACTGATGCTGGAGGGTGGGAAAAAGATGAAAACTAAACGAGTGGACAGCTCCCTTGATACCCAAATTATTACAGGGATGATTGTATCCACAAATTATCTAAAAGCAATTTTGGACATGTACCACCCAGAATATTTCAAAGCACCCTTTGCTGTGATTGTTGCTAACTGGTGTATTGAATACTTCAAGGAGTACCAAATTGCTCCTATGCAACAAATTCAGGATATTTTTCATTCCAAACAACGAGACGGACTAGACGACAATACCGCGGATACAATTGAACAGTTTTTGGCAAATTTGTCAGAAAAGTATGAACAATCAGAAAAGTTCAATGTGAACTATTTACTCCAAGAAACTGAGATATTGTTTCGTAAGCGGGGACTTAAATGTCGAATTGAGGATATGGAATCTGCACTCTCTCAGGGTAATCTGGAGGAAGCAGAACACCTTGCCACAAGTTACAAAATACCAGAACGAATGAAAATCTGTGGTTTACCATTCTGTGATCAGGAAGGATTCAGACTTGCATTCGAATCAAGAGCGGAGCCACTTTTCAAATTACCTGGAGCATTAGGTCAGATGCTTAATCCGCATTTCATCCCTGGTGGATTTATGGCCTTTCTTGGTAGAGAAAAGATTGGTAAAACTTGGTTGATGATGGAGCTCAAAAAATATGCTCTCCAAGATCATAACAATGTAGCAATGTTCCAACTTGGAGATTTAACTGAGGATGAATATCGAGTTAGACAAGGAGTGCAATACTCAGGGAAAAGCAATGACCCACGTTATTGCATGGAGTTAAATGTTCCTGTGCTTGACTGCATGAATAATCAACAAATGAAATGCCCTCATGGAAATCTGAATAAGGAAACAGTCAGAGACGAAAAAGGGCAACTGTTTGAAAATGTAGTAGATGAATTAATGGAATCTCACAAAGTTTGTCATGAGTGCATGAAATTAAAAACCTTTAAAGGTGCTACATGGTGGGAGAAAAGGAAAGCTGTTGAACCTCTGAATTGGAAAGAGGCATTCAAGATTACCAAACGATGGGAGGATCGTCACCACATAGGACGTTTCAAGTTGTCAGTGCATCCAAACTCAACTATGAACGTCAAGAGCATTGAAAGAATGCTAGACTTGTGGGAAGCTCAGGATGGGTTTGTCCCAAGAGTGATCTTCCTTGATTATCCAGATATCATGCTACCAGAAGATTCAAGAACTGTTGACAAACGAGAGCAGGAAAATGAAAGATGGAAAGCAATAAGGAGATTGAGTCAACAACGACATGCTTTGGTGGTGGTAGTCACACAAAGGAACTGGATGGATGCAAAGGCTGAAACAAGCACAGGTGAACATGTTGGAGAAGATAAACGAAAATTGGCACATGTAACCGCTTTTTTTTCACTGAACCAAACTGATGAAGAAAATGAGGAAGGTTTAATGCGAGTGGCTCCAATGTCCGCTGGGATACGTGAGGGGAAAGCAAATCCAAACCAACAGGTGGTGGTTCTTCAATGTTTAGAAATGGGGAAGCCTGTTGTTGCAAGCTATTGGCAATATAAAACAGTACGAAAAGGAAGGGGGAAATGATAAAATTATTTTCTGGATTTTTATTTGCTTTTAGTTTGGGTTTCTTTTGTCGAGCGTACAGCATCCCGATCCCGGCACCTCCCACTTTTATTGGTTGTGCTTTAATCTTCACAATAACATTAGGATACACCCTAGGAGGTAAATTATGATTAAAATTACAAAAGAATTTACGGCTGAGATTGCACACCGGTTGCACAATCATCCAGGGAAATGTCAGAACATCCATGGGCATTCCTATCGTTTTCAAGTAACGGTATGTGGTTTCGAAGGCCGTGTAAACTCAGTAACTGGTATGGTGATGGATTTTAGCAAATTGAAGAGCATCATGGAATTCCATATTGGGAAATGGGATCATTCCCTGCTGCTCTATGAATTAGATCCGCTGGTACCTATATTGCAAAATGTTCCTGGAATCAATCTTCAATTATTCCCAGAGATACCAACTGCTGAAAACATGGCAAAATACATAGGTGAATCTTTGGAATGTGAATCAGTCAAGGTATGGGAAACAGATACGAGTTACGCAGAATGGGAGTGTAAATAATTATGTTAAAAATCAATGAGATATTTCACTCCCTCCAGGGAGAAGGTCCTTTTTCTGGTTATCCAGCTTTATTTATTCGTTTTGCAGGATGCAATTTAAAATGTCCTTTCTGTTTCGGAGTGCCTGCAGGTCGGAGAAAACCCGATATTCTTATGGCAAATGGGCCAAAAAAGAAATTAACGGCGATTCAGAAGGGCGACGTTTTGCTGACGTATGACGAAGCCTTTAATCTTGTTGAAACTACTGTCACAAACACAATGACAAGAGAAGTCAATAAATGGCTGCGCATAAAAATAAATGGAATCGTTTATTTTGTGACACCAGAGCACCCATTCTTTACTACGAGTGGTTTAAAATCTGCCGCAGAATTGCAAATAGGCGATATGATTTATCATAGCACTCCTTCACAGACTGCGTCGTATCGAATGCAGGCAGACAAGAATCCAATGAAGAATCCGGAAATCGCATCGCGGTCGGCAGCTAATACGGATTACGTTGCAATGGGTCAAACATTAAGTGCAACACTACAAGAAAAGATAAAGAATGGAACATATTTGCATCCATGGTCGCGAATGTCGCAAGAGCAAAAAGATCGAGTCTCTGCCGCATTTTCAGAATCAAAAATGGGTGAAAAAAATCCAAATTGGAAAGGTGGCTCAAATCTTCCAAATTTTGAGGCATTAAAAACAGTGTGCGCTAAAGCAGGCGATATGCCGTGCAAACGCTGTCTGGAGATAAAAAAGCTAGAGGTGCATCATCTTGACGGCATCCATGATAATGATGACCCACAAAATCTTACGACAATATGCCATAAATGTCATAGCCAGGTTCATAAACGTGGACTCAATTTCTGGATTAACGATAACCGATCTGACGGAAAGAGCTTTGAAGTGACAGCCGACATGCGACAGATTCTTTCCAATGGTTTTGCAGTCGAAGAAATCAAGAGCTATGATCGTACGAATATGCAACAATTTCCACATCAATCCACGCGACCAAAACCGATGAAAGTCTACAATTTGACATGCGAGCCATATAATTCGTATATGCTAGATTACATGTGGGTTCATAACTGTGACACCAAGCATCAGAAAGTGAATTTTGAACTGGAGCAAGAAGAATTGTTTAGGATAATTATGGAAACATACAGCCCTAAAGCTCCAACCCGTTTAATTGTTATTACAGGAGGAGAACCCTTTTTGCAGGACTTTTCCTGTTTGGTAACATATCTGACAACCAACAATTTTGTGGTGCAGATTGAAACTAATGGTTCTATTTTTCGTCCAGGATTCCCATTTGATGCAACAACCATTGTGTGTTCTCCAAAGGAGGGATGCATTGATCCTCGTATAATTCCTTTTGTGTATGCATGGAAATATTTAATTTCTGATGAAATGGAATGTCCAATACCACCAAAGGGTGCTATAAGTGTGTTTCTTCAACCCCTCGACGAGAAGGATATTGAAAAAAATCAAAAGAATGTTGCTCGTACTGTGGAATATTGCCTGGCTACAGGGTATAAATTGTCTTTGCAGATTCAAAAAATAATCAAAGTGCCATGATTTTTACCAATAAAATAGTTGACACCTGCACCAACAACTGCTATATTATAGATAAGAAAGAAGTTAATAGTTCTTTAAAAGTTGAATAGTTTTAATGTGAGGGGTTGGATGCAAAGCCCAACTCAATTCGTCATTCCCTTTGGATATGCTCCCTTGCATTAATTAAGTTTGGCAATGTGACCGAGATGTGAAGCCTCGCGAACGCAAAGGAATTATCTATAAGGAGAGCAGTCCAAAGCACTCACATTGTTAATTTAAACGCCTTGATTTTCATGTACCAAGGCGTTCCCAACTTTCCCTCCACAAAGGAGTTTACATCATGAAAACAACAATCAAAAAAACGTATTGCACTTCCGAACAATGTCATTTATTGCAAAAGAAACGTCAATCACACCGATGCACTGATTGCCCACGTTGGGCAGAACTCTTTCCACAAGAGTAAACAAAACCACACAAAGGAGAATCACCATGAAAAAATCCACACTAGCTGAAATTGTTGCCGTTGCTGTTGAGATGAATGAAAAACTTGGCCTCAAACCTGCGATTGAAACAGAGGAAGTCACCAAAGGCACTCTCCGTGCTGAACTGAAACTGAATGCAACTGAAATGGTCTCCGCTGACAAGAAACTGTTTTCTGCAACAACTTGGAATTTCCTTGCAAATGAGGAAATGCTTAAACATCTAGGAGAACTTGCACCTACTCCAGAACCTTCTGAACCGAAAGAAGAAAAACCTGTTAAATTGGTAGGGTCAAAATCGAAAGCATCTCAGAAGGACCCAATTGCGAAAACTGAGGAAGCCCCCAAAAAAGAAGTTGAAACTCCAAAACCTGCAAGAAAAGTTGGAGAGAAAAATCCTGCAACTGAAAAATGCAATGAACTTTTTAAACAATTGATTGCAAAAGGGGGCTGCACCAAAAAAGAAATTTTTGAGCAGCTTGTATCAACATTCCCAGGGAAAAGTACAGCAACTATCACCACAATGTTGTCTGATGTAAAGAATGTCAAATACTCTCCATTTAAACCTCTTGTTGCTGTTGTATCCGATAAAGGTATCTATTCATTTCCTAAATAACACCCACACACATTAATTATGAGAGAAGGAGCTTTAACTAGCTCCTTCTTTTTCTGGAGAATACTTATGAGAAAAGAAAAGGTCATCGTCTCACTCTCGGGTGGTATGGATTCCTGTACCATGGTCGCATACCTACTAGATAAAGGATATGCTGTTGAGTGTTTGTCCTTTGAATATGGTTCTAAACACAACCAATATGAACATGAAGCAGCAACACAGTTCGCTTTTTACTACAATGTACCTCTTACCATGATTGATATAACTCCAATTATGAAATCATTTAGATCTGACCTGTTAAAATCCGGCATGGAGATACCCGAAGGGCATTATTCGGATGCATCAATGGAGCGGACTGTTGTTCCAGCAAGGAACATGATATTCCTTTCGATTCTGGCGGGACATGCGTGGTCAGTTGATGCTACAAAAATAGCAATTGGAATCCATCAGGGAGATCATGCAATTTACGCAGATTGTCGGAGGGAGTTTTACAAGGCTATGGATTCCGCAATTTACTTGGGTACTGACTCAAGAGTGGAAATTATTGCTCCATTTATCAATACGGATAAAACAGGCATTCTTAAAATTGGGACAGATTTAGGGGTCCCATACGGATACACAAGGACATGTTATAAGGATCAGGTTTTATCTTGTGGTAAATGTGGGTCCTGCGTCGAAAGATTGGAAGCATTTAAACTAAATGGATTGGCAGATCCTATAGAATATGAGGAGAGGGTATGAAAGAAGTAATTACGAAAGATGCAATTATAGCACTTTTGGAATTTATTGGGGAAAATGTGGAGCGTGAGGGACTACGTGAAACACCAACAAGAGTATTTAAAGCATGGAGTGAGTGGACAAGCGGGTATAATGTTGATACATCAACAATATTCAAAGATTTCGGTGATGGTGCAGAGGATTACGACCAAATGATTCAACTGGATTCTATTCCATTTTATAGTCATTGTGTGATCGGGTCTACTTTTATTGAGACTCCAAAGGGAAGAATCCCAATTTGTAGATTAAAAGATGGTGATTGGATTTATACGATGAATCCAAAGACAATGGAACTCCAGTTGGCAAAATGTGAAAATCCAAGAATCACACAAAAACAAGCCAAACTTGTTGCCATTCATACTGACAATGACACGTTAATATGTACTCCGAATCATCGTATTTTATTAACTTCTGGTGAATGGTGTGAAGCACAAAATCTTAAAAATGGAGACAGGCTTGCCTCCTTATATCGAAGTGCCTCTGCAAGTGGTGAAAAAGGAAAGTATTACTCTCATTTAATAACTTCTCGTTATTCAAGACATGAAAATGGAATTAAAATTAATGGAGAAAGTAGAAGTGTTCCCGAGCATCGTTTTGTAAATTCTTTTCAAAATAGCATAGATAGTACTGATGGAAGAAAACACCCAATTCATCATAAAAATGAGGAGTTGTGGGATAATTCTCCCAAAAATTTGCAATCAATGACAATTTCACAACATAACACAGCGCATGAACGAACTTTAAAATTGGCAAATAATCAAAATAGAAAAGATGCTGCTGCGATTGCATCAGGGAAAAAAGAAGTTCGAGAAAAAAGAAGTATCTCGGTAAAAAAATATTGGTGCAATTTGAAATTAAATAAAGAAGCTTATAAAAATAGATGCCAATTAACAAGTGAGGGAATTCAGGAAGCAAGAAATCATACGGTAATTGGAGTACAACAGTTAAATTACACAGAGGATGTATGGTGCATGAATGTCCCAGGGACAGAATTATTTTTTGCCAATGGAATTGCAGTTCATAATTGCGAACACCATTTAGCGGCTATTTTTGGGCATATTTCCATTTCTTACATCCCCGGTGGACGTATTGCAGGATTGTCAAAATTTTGTCGGCTTGTAGATGCTTACGCCAAACGGTTACAGGTTCAGGAACGAATGACAAGACAAATCGCGGATGACATTCAAAAATATTTGAATCCTCTGGGAGTTGGTGTTGTTGTTCAAGCACGACATTTCTGTATGGAATCGAGGGGAATTTGTAAACCAGGAGTAATTACAACTACGAAAGCATTACGTGGATGTTTCAAAACTGAACCTGAAACCAGGGCAGAATTTTATGCAAGTATTAAAGGACAATAATTATGGAATTGAAAGCACTTGGGTCTGGTAACACAAATTATCAATATAATTTTCCTGATGCATCATTATTGGAACGCTTTCCTTCACCTTTTGAAAAAGTGGTTGGCACTCTACATATCGTCTGTCCTGAGTTTACGTCACTCTGTCCAAAAACAGGGCAACCAGACTTTGCCACAATTGTGATTGATTACCAACCGAATCTCTTTTGTGTTGAAAGCAAGTCTTTAAAATTGTACCTCATGTCCTTTAGGAATCATGGGGAATTTCACGAAGGGTGCATCAACCGCATTGCTAATGATTTAATTGTATTATTGGATCCAATGTGGATTAAAGTAGTAGGTAAATTTACTCCCAGAGGGGGGATCCCTTTTCATCCTACTGCGGAATATTACAGGAAATAATCATGCTTATCTTTCATGCAGGGACTCCTCAAGCTGAACTGAGGAACGAGTACCTTTTTCAACATTTAGATCGACGCCTGCTGTCCTATTTTGACATGACGAAAAGCGTACGCAAAACTCATTTGGATGGAGATAATTGTCCCCCAAAAGAGTATCTGATTTTGGACTCTGGAGCTTTCTCTGCATGGTCAAAAAAAGCTGTTATCAATTTTGATGAATACATCCAATTCTGTTTGACGTATCAAGATAAAATTTCCTACATCGTTAATCTTGATGTAATACCAGCCTCTCCAGGGCAGAAACGTATCTCAGGACTTGAAATTGAACGCTCTGCATCACTTGGCTGGAGAAATGCGCACAAGCTCTTTACAGCTGGAATCCCGCTGTCTAAATTGATTCATGTGTTCCATCAAAATGAAGATTTTAAATGGTTGGAAAGAATGGTGAGAGACTTCCAGTATATTGGGTTGTCTCCTGCTAATGATCGAACAACTCAGGAAAAAGTTTCTTGGCTGGACAGATGCATGAATTACGTAACAGATTCAAATGGAGATGCTATAATTAAATTTCATGGTTTCGCTGTTACTTCGCACCTCCTTATGAAAAGGTACCCATGGTATTCTGTTGATTCTGCAAGTTGGACTTTAGTTGCCGCAATGGGTGGTGTGATTCTTCCAGATTTTAATGAACCTTTCCAAAAACCACATCTATTATTTGATGTTTCCTCAAAAAGTTCTGCAATTGGAGATTTAAAGCACATTAATAATATTGCTCCTCAATTAAGGAAAAGGATTTTTTCTTATTTTCAAGAGCAAGGATTCACATCGGAAGCACTGCAAACAGATTACTACACAAGAGCGGCAGCAAATGTGCAATACATGAATAACCTGTCCGCATATTTTAAGCAGCATCCACAAAGATTCATTAACAATTACCAAGGTTTTAATTTATAAAGGAGAACACCATGGAAGAAATCATCATTACGAAAAATAACAAAAGCATAACAATCACCGCAAAAGAATTTGAAGCATTACATTCCACAACAGAAGATGGTGCTGAGAATTACCCAAATTGGGGTTCAGCGCAAACACTTTTTCATAAAATTTTGCAATTGGTGTGAAGTAGCACCTCACCAGGTAAAGGAGAACACCATGGAAAAAGAAGTCACCACCGAGCGAGTTTACAATACTGTTGTCATTAAATCCTGCACATGTGTCCATGAGCAACAGGACAAGTTGTACGGCAAAGGACGCAGAGTTTACAACAAAGCTGGCAATGTTGGGAAAACATTCTTTAGGTGTACTGTTTGCGGAAGGGAGCAAACATGAAACGTATTAAATGTCCTCAAACAGGAATTCGTTGTGGCATTGCAACGTATTGGAAAATTCCTAATCGGTGTCTACGTTGCCCCATATTTTGGAGGTCAACTACATGAGAACTTATTTAGAACATCAACTCCGCAATCCAAAATTGGGTAAGAAAAAAGCCAAGAAATTACAAAGAATCATGCTCAAAATTTATCATTTCGAACGAAAAGCGGAAGATTTAAATTCAAAAGCTATGAGGTTAATTTTGGAGGTATCGGGATGAAAAGTGCTTGTGATTATGAAACTGGTATAAATAAATGCCCTTATTATTATGAAAATGGTTCTTTGTATCCTTTCGATTGTGGTACAGAACTATGGTGCCAAAATTGCTCTATAGAAAGGAAAGCTTATGAAAATTGACAGATTAAAGTTGATTAAAATTTTGAATGCTATGCAACCAGGGCTGGCTTCAAAAGAGAACGTGGAGCAGTCAACATCATTCATCTTTGCAGGGAATCAGATTATTACCTACAACGATGAAATTGCGATCTCCCATCCAATTGACTTTGAATTGGAAGGTGCTGTCATTGCAAAAAAACTGTTGAAATTGCTTGAATCGTTAAAAGATGCTGAACTTGAAATTACGACAACTAATACGGAAATGGCTGTTGCTGGAGCAAAGGACAAAGCCGGCATTAAATTCACATTAAAAACTAACATTAATGAAATCGTGGAAGTTCTGGGTAAAGCAAAGAAATGGCATGATCTACCAGAAGCATTTTGTAATGCAATAAAATTTTGCATCTTCTCTGTCGGCAAAGATTGCACAAAACCAATGTTGACCTGCGTACACATTTCAGATAAGGATATATTTGCTTGTGATGATTACAGAGTCACCAAGTATACTTTTGATGATGCTGATTTACTCAAAATGAACATCCCAGCAAATGAAGTTAGAAATCTGAAAGACTATGCTCCAACGTCGTATTCCACAACACCTGGTTGGGTTCATTTCAAGAACAAGGAAAACGTGATCTACTCTTGCCGCACGTTTGAAGGGGCATACCCTAAAGAACAAATATTAAAAATTATTGATTCAATCAATGGGGAGAAGGTGATCTTGCCGGAGAATTTGTCTGAAACATTAAACTGTGCCAGCATATTCACAAAAGATGGTAATAAGGTTGTTTCTGACAATCAGGTGCATGTGACACTTGAATCTGGGAAGATAACTGTTCGTGGAGTTGGGAGTGAAGGGTGGTTTGAAGCTCCTTCAAGAATCAGATACAAAGGTCCCACAATCGAGTTTGAAACAAATCCAGACTTCATGCAAGACATTCTAAAATTTTCTAATGAAGTAATTATCAGTAATGATATTCTGCGTTTTGAAGGACCGAGTTTTGTTCATGTCATGCGAACAACGAAAGGACATACTCCAGAAAAGAAAACAACAAGAGAAAAAGAACCTGAACCAGCATCTTCATTTGAAGATGAACCACCATTCGATGACGAGGATATCCCTTTTTAAGGAGCACACAATGACTGACGAAATCCATCCAATAACTATGTCAAACAAAAGGAACTGCTTCTGGTGTCACTATGAACAAGTGGAGCACAAGAAACTCCATGAAGAGCCTTGTAAAACGTGTTTCAAAGAAGATACACCGGCAGACAGATACCCAAAATTTAAAGAAGTTCCTGAGGATTAAATAATGGAGGGTACACGGTTTAAACATGGTAAATTTTATCTTGGAGATTGTCTGGAAGTTATGAAAGAAATTCCAGACAATTCGATTGATATGATTTTGTGTGACCTGCCGTATGGCACTACAGCCTGTAAGTGGGACACAATTATTCCATTTGAACCTTTGTGGGAACAATATGAGAGGTGCATTAAAGATGATGCTTCAATTGTTTTGTCGGCAAGTCAACCTTTTACCAGTAAATTAATTTCAAGTAAATATGATTTATTCCGATATTTGTGGTTGTGGGTAAAGTCAAAGCCATCAAATTTTATGAATGCTAAATTGATGCCCTTGTTGTGTGTGGAAGATATTTGCGTTTTTAGTCATGCAACATGTAATAACATGTCAAAATTAAAAATGAGATACAACCCACAAGGCACCACACAAATAAATAAAAAGAGGAAAAATGGCATTTCAGTTGGTGGTAAATTGGGCGTGGCACGCCACGCTGTTTATGAAAAAGGCAAGGAATATTTACAGGAGGCAACAAATTATCCAAAACAAATTTTAGAATTTCAAGGAGAAAATAATACGTTTCATCCAACTCAAAAACCAGTGGCCTTATTTGAATATCTAATTAAAACATATACAAATGAAGGTATGATGATATTGGATAATTGTGCTGGATCAGGCACCACGGCAATTGCCTGCGAAAATACAAATAGGAATTGGATTTGCATTGAAAAAGAACAGGAGTATTTTGACAAGGCTGTTGAACGTATACAAAAACACATTGGAGAATTAAATGGAAGGTTTCTTTTCACTTGATGAAGTAAAAGCATCTCAACCAATGCAACGTATTAGTGGCTGTGGTGCATGTGGACTTCATTTACATTGTCAGTCTCCACGTATGGAGGCATCTGGCAAAGGAGAAAAGGGCATTTTAATTATTGGAGAGTGCCCAACAGTTGAGGAGGACAAGCAAGGAGAACTCCTAACAGGGAATGCAGGTCAATTGCTGCGGCGCAAATTGAGAACATATGGCATTGACATGGAAAGAGATTGCCGCAAGATCAATGCAGTCTGCTGTTTAACTCCAAATGGAAAAATGCCCACAATACAACAGATTGATTCTTGCCGACCTCGTATTTGGAAAGAGATAGAACGCTTTAAACCACATTTAATATTGTTAATGGGGGAAGCAGCAATAAAAAGTTTTCTCAATCATCGGTGGAAACATTCATTGGGGAATCAAGCCAAAGAAGGTTCCAAAAGTTCTGGGGGAATTGTCACCAAATGGAGAGGCTGGACAATTCCTGATAGAGATGTAAATGCCTGGGTTGTCCCAATGTTTCATCCGTCTTATGTGCTGTATATGAATGAGAATGGTGGAAACCAAATTATTGAAAAATTGTTTGATCTAGATTTAATGAAGGCAATTAATTTACTTGGTGTTGATGTGTACAAACCAGATGTTAAAGAGTCCACTGGAATTAATGTATTAACTGATACTTTACAAATCTGCAATGTTCTAGGAAATATCCTTGAACATGAAACTTTGATTGCAATGGATATTGAAGCAACAGGGTTAAAACCTCATGCTACAGGGCATCAAATTTATTCATGGTCAATGTCGGTTAGTGATGGGAAGGTAATATCTTTTTTAGCTCCACCCAAGGGTACGAAAGCATATTCTTTATTGGCAAAAATATTAATGTCTGAAAAAATCGGAAAAATTGGGCATAACATAAAATTTGAAGACAATTGGATTAATATTCTGATGAATATCCCAATTAATAACTGGGTGTGGGATAGTATGCTCGCCGCACATATGTTGGATAACCGAGAAGGTGTTACAGGATTAAAATTTCAAACCTTTGTACAATTTGGTGTATTGGATTATTCAAGTCACATTGAACAATATTTGAAAGCAAAGAAAGCAGAAGGTGCAAATGGGTTAAATAGAATTTATGAAGCACCACAAAAGGATCTACTACTTTATGGGGGTTTAGATTCTTTATTTACATGGCAGTTAGCATTACAACAAATGAAGGAGTTAAATTATGTCAAAAATTGAAGATCAGATTTTCCCATCAAAATGTAAAATGGCTTCCTCATTTATCTGGGCAGTTGTTCGTTTCATGTTTTCAACATGCCCTACAACAACAAGAGAGGAAAGGCAGATAAGGGTAAATATTTGTAAAAAGTGTTTGTGTGAAGTCCACGGGAGGTGTGTTCTTTGTGGGTGCTTCATCAGTTTAAAAACTTGGTGCAAGTTCGAAAAATGTAAATTGGAGTGGTGGTAATGAAAAATTATATTATTTCTATATTATATGACAAGTATTTGGAGATCCCATTTTTTGTACTTAAACAATTCACAATTTCTCGGGAAGAATGGGAAAATCAAGGTGGAGAATGAAAATGACCTGGAAAGAATTGAAAGAAATATTAAATGCAGCAAATGTGCCAGATAATGCGGAAGTGCTGTGGGTAGATTGTTATGGTGCATTTGAAGATATTAAAGTAAACATACACTACGATTCAGAAGATAATACGGTATATATTTCATGAACAGCCAGGCAACCTCATTAGATGCCTATAATCTATTCCAAGCTGGTACACTGGCACTTGCCCAAGTTGAACGCAATGGGATAAGAATAGATGTGGAATACTGTGAAAAGATGGCATCCCATTTAGATCGACAAATAAACAAACTTAATGAAGATTTTAAAAAATCTGAATTGGTGAAACTCTGGAGAAATTCATACCGACAGAAAACAAATCTCAATAGTGGGACGCAGCTTGCAGACATTTTATACAATCGAATGAAATTAGAACCAATTAAATTTACTGACAATGGGTACCCAAGTACTGATGAAGAGGCTTTGGAAGCTCTAAATGTCCCCGAAATTTCAAACCTGTTGCGTATCAGAGGGTTAACTAAAGTACGTGATACCTATTTAAAAGCATTCCTCAGAGAACAGGTGGATGGTATCGTTCATTGTATGTTTAATCTGAATATTGCAAAATCTGGCAGACCCTCAACAGAAGCACCCAACTTTGCAAATGTACCAAAACGTGACCCAGAGGCACAACGTATATGTAGGCAAGCGATTAAAGCACGTCCAGGACACAAAATAATTTCCGCTGACTTCAAAGGAGTTGAGGTCTCTATTGGTTGTTGCTATCACAACGATCCAAATATGATTTCCTACGTTTCTGATACATCATTGGACATGCATCGTGACATGGCAATGAAACTGTTCATCCTCTCACTTGATGAAGTAAAAACATGCAAACCAATTAGACAAACAGCAAAGAACAGTTTTGTATTCCCTCAGTTCTACGGTGATTGGTGGAAGTCTTGTGCTAGCAGTATGTGGATTAATTCTCATTTAGAAACACACCGTTTGGCATCTGGTGTGCTCCTTGTTGATCATTTAAAATCAAAAGGGTATAAATCTCTTGCCCAATTTGAAAAGCATGTTGAAAAAGTCGAAAGATGGATGTGGGACGACAAATGGGGAATCTACACCCAATGGAAAAAGGACTGGGTTGCTGAGTACTACAAGAAAGGGTATTTTGACATGCTTACAGGGTTTCGTTGCTCAGGAATTATGGACAGGAAACAAGCATGTAATTATCCTATTCAAGGAACTGCATTTCATGTACTTCTCCAATGCTTAATTTGGTTGGTTGAAGATGCAAAGAAAGAACATTGGGATTCATTTGTCATGAATCAAATTTATGATGATCTGTGTTTAGATGTTCACCCAGACGAGGAAAGGATGGTGATTGAGAGATTGCAGTACTACATGACTGATAGAATACGAAAGCATTGGGACTGGATAAATGTGCCATTTGAAATTGATATTTCCAGTACTCCCGTGGATGGTAGTTGGTACGAATTAAAGGAACTTAAAAAATAGGGAGTAAATTTATGACAAAGGCTGATTGTCACCGTGTAAATTGTCCTGCCGCAGGTCATGTGATTAAATGTGCTGAAAAGAAGGATTGTCCATTCCACACAAAAGAAGGAGAAGTAAATGTCCCTGTCGATAAAGTGTCGCCCCAAAACTCTTGAAGAGGTACGAGGAAATGAAGATACCATCCGTTCCCTTGAATCAGTACTGTCAAGACCAAGAGAAAGCATACAGCATACGTTTTTATTTACAGGTCCTTCTGGATGTGGTAAAACTACTCTTGGTCGTATCATTTCTACTAGGTTGGGTTGTGTTGGTATGGATTATCATGAAGTGGACACAACTTTGTATCGTAAAACTAATGACATTGAGGATATATTAAGTCAGGCTTACTTGTCTCCATGGGAAGGGGAAATCCAAGTTTGGTTGCTTGATGAAGCACATCAAATAGGAGTAGGAGGAAATTCACCATCGAACAAAGCACAAAATGCATTATTAAAAATGCTTGAAGAACCACCCCCACATACTTACTTTATATTGTGTACCACGAACCCTGAAATGTTGCTGACTACCATCAGGAGTCGTTGTGCCCCGTTTGAAGTCTCTCCATTAAGTCCTTTGACAATGGAAACATTCCTAAAAGAGGTTTCCAGGAGTGAGCGCAAAAGAGTCCCTACGGATGTCATTGAACAGATTGTTTCCGCGTCATTTGGAAGCTGTAGGACTGCATTGCAATTACTTGATAAGATAATCAACCTTAACCCAGAAGACATGCTGATAATAACAGAACAAGCGGTGGCAAAAGAGAACCAAGTTATTGAATTGTGCCGCGCGGTATTTCAACGATCTGGATGGAAGCAAGTTGCAGAATTATTAAAAGGTCTTGAAAAAGAAGCTCCAGAATCCATACGTTTGGCAGTTCGTGGGTATTGTGGGAATATTCTCTTAACTGGAAAAGACAATGCTCAGGCGTATGTCGTTATGGACTGCTTTCGTGCTCCTTTCTATACTGATGGTCGGAATTGCTTGATCCAAGCAGCATATGAAGCTGTTGAATCGATAAAAGATACAAAATAAATAAAAGTGTTGTTTTTCTTATTTCCATTGTTTATAATATTTATAGTAACAAACATAATTTTATGGAGGTTCGTATGGGTGTCTCTTGCTTCTTGTTCCCAGTTCCTTGTGTTAGTTTGCTGTTAACCATACCATTCGTTATCATTATTAGTGCTGTAGTAGTTTGTGTTGCAATTATCATTTTAGAAAGGAAAAAGTAATGTTACCGATTGTACTTTCAATAGCATGGATTCTGCTTGTCATAATCATCTTCTTTGTCTTTGGTTATATGAGAGGGATCAAATGAATATTAACTTTAAAAAAGATACTGAAATAGACGCTGGCAATCTTGACCAAGAATGGGTAAATTTGTCTCGTGTTGCTGCGGAGTACTCAGAAATGCTGGTGGATGCTAATGATCTTGTTAGAAGATCAGAGCAACGTCTAAAAATCCTTCGTTCAGAAATCACACTGAAAATTAAAGACTTAGACCCAAAGGCAACAGCACCCATTATTGAATCCACCTACCGTACAAACAAAGAACATATCGCCGAGAAAGAAATCTGGATGGATGCTGCCAGGGATGCTGAAATGTTGCAGCATGCTTGCAATAAACTGAATGACAAAAAGAAAGCACTGGAGGAACTTTGCAAACTTGAAGCCCGTAATTATTTTACTGGGTCAGACATTCCAAGAAGTATGCCCACCATGAACAGGGAAAGAATCCAGGAAATCCAAAACAAAGACTCCCAGGGTGTTGCAAACAAAATTCAGGAAAGGATGTCCAGGAGAACAACGTAAATGAACGAAATCAAAGTACAATGCATCCGTTGTGGTTTAATGACAAAAGTGGAAACAAATGAATATCACCAAAGTGGAGGAAAGCATTGTCCAAATTGCAAAGGTACAATGTTTCCAATGAGCAAACCACGAAAAGACTGGCAAAATAATAAACGAAAATGGGAACTAAATTAAGGAGATACTGTGGAAATTTACTCACATGGAACAATCCCGGTGTATGGTTTGACTATCTTCCAATTTTTTCAAATCGAGAGATATGGATATGAAGGTTTTGAAATTCCTGAAACGTCATCATATGACTGGGTAAGGTACTTTGAATGAAAATCGCATTTGATCTAAAAGAAAAACGTCCAGTGGTTGTCCACGAGGATTTGACAGGTGGACGTTACCTTTCTTCATCTGGTATGTCACAAAGACAAAGGGCAGTAATACTTCGGGAATATATTCCTTTGGATTTTCGTGTTGCTCCATACATCAATGAGCATACAACTAACAGGGTAAACGAATTTAAAAAACTTCATCAGAAGTTAATGATGGGAAAGGAAGAATTAACCGTATTTAATTTGGTGAAGTTAACAACACTGTTACAAGCAGTGAGACAAGAACAGATTTTTAGGGAACCATAAAAGGAGAATACAATGGGAAGAAATGAAGAGCGGCATTCCAGTATGCGTGACAGATTGCGTGATCGTGCGGAGGCAAACAAATCAAATGGTGGAAGTTCCTACCTGACATTGCCCGAGGGTGTCGTAGTTACCAAATTGACGAAAAGCACACGCAATGAACCAACTATCCTGGATATCGTGCCATACGAAGTACAAGAAGATGGTGTATATCATGATGGTAAATTTGGTGAAATTGAATTGCACAAGGGGGACCTGTTCCCATATCGAACAATTCTGGTGCATCGTAAAATTGGAGTGGATGAAAAGTACTACATTTGCCCACGAACTGTCAAAAAACCATGCCCTATTTGTGAATACCAGAAAGCATTGAAAAAAGATCCTAATGGGGACGAAGAACTTGCCAAAAGTTTAGCTCCGCAGGTAAAGACCATCATGAATCGACGCACAAAAGATGGTATCGAATTGTTTGAACATTCATATGCCAACTTTTATGAAAAACTGGAAAAAGAATTGAGGGAAGGCAAAGAAGAATGGTATGACTTTGCGGAACTTGATGGTGGATTTACTCTTGAAGTTGTTTTCAGTGAAGAATCCTACATGGGAAATAAGTATCTGGAAGCTGGTCGTATTGATTTTACGGAACGTAAAGATATCCCGGAAAAAATTCTGGATCAAGTTGTGAATCTTGATGAATGCATGATTATCTTGCCATATGAAAAACTGGATGCCATTGCATTTGGTGATGCGGTAGACACTTCAAAAGATTCTGATGATCCTCCAGAACGTGATCAAGGGGAGCGTACTCGTGAACGTACGGAACGACCAGAAAAAGATTCAAATCCAGAAGGTCGTCCTGGACGTGAAGGGAGAACAAGAGAACCAGAACCTGAACGAACGAAAAAAGATCCCCCAACACGGGAACGTACTCGGGAACGTACAAAAGAACCAGATCCAGAACCTGAAAAGAAAAAAGAATCTGAAACAAAAAGTAGACGAACTGAACCTCCACAACAAAAAGAAACTAAAGATGGATGCCCTGATGGTGGTGAATACGGAACAGATTGCAATAACAGGAAGTTCTGTATGGAATGCACTAAATGGGAAGCATGTGCCGATGAAGCTGATCGGCTGAAAGCAAAATAATAATTCAGAATGAGTGCTGGTAAGAAAAGTAAACGGAGGATGGAATGCATTTGAGTAAGGGGACGACAGAAGGGATACAGGTATTCCCAACGAGCTAGCCCCCTACCTGTTACTCAGATTCAAGATACCCCACCGGCCAGCACTTATTTTAAAAAGGTGAACTATGAAAAAAAAGAATGAGAATGGCGAGGTGAAGAAAGGCAAATATATCAGTTCAGGTGTGGCGTGGCGTATGTGCCAAGAGGTTGGATTGGATATAGTAATGCTTACACTACTCAGATGGATTGAGTATCATCCAGAGATAGGATTCCAACCAGCGTATGGAGGTTGCAAATGGGTGATTGATCGTGAAAGATTTATGGCTTTTATCCATTACGATGAAAAAACAGTTGATAAAAAGATTTTCATGTCATTGCAATCCGCACTTTATCTGTTAAAAACTATGGGAATTCCTATTTCAATTTCAACATTAAATATCTGGGTGAAAAAGTACAATGAATTACACCCAGATTATCCAATGGGGGTTCAATTTCAATTTGATGGCAGTGGTCAATGGTGGGTATATAAGAAAGTCTTTGATGAGGAGTTTCTACATGTCACGAACAACAGCAATAAATGATATCGCAGATCAGGTAGAACAAGAAGCCCAAGAAGAACCAGAAAGACGCATTAAACGAGTCTATAACGAAAATGATTTAGTTCCGTCGGGTTCTACATTGTTAAATTGTGCATGCTCTGATACTCCTTTTGGTGCATTTCTTCTCGGTGGTTTTGTAACAATCCCGGGAGCATCAAGTGCTGGTAAAACAATTCTTGGATTGACAACACTTGCTGAATGTTCGCAACTCCCAAGATTTGATGATTACCTTTTAATCCATGATGATACTGAGGAAAGGAATTGTTTCGATCTTCCATATCTCTTTGGTCAGAAATTTAAAGACCGTCTTGTAAAACCCCCATTGGGAGTTTCTAAAACTGTACAGATGTTTAAAGCCAATGCATTAACATTGTTAAATAATAAAAAGTCTCAACAATGTATATACATTTTGGATTCAGTTGACAGTTTGACATCTGATGAAGAATTGGAAAAAGAGTTTAAAAAAGCTCTTGCAATGGCAAAAAGTTCCGAGGCTGTTGATAAAATTGCAGGTAGTTATGGAACTGAGAAAGCTAAAATTCTTGGTGAGACATTGCGCATGATTAACAATGAATTGGAGAAATCACGTTCTTTAATTATCTTACTCCAGCAACGTCGACAGAAAATTGGATTTACAGGTTTTGGTGAAAAGTTCACAACAGCAGGTGGGGAAGCTCCTGAATTTTACAGCAACCATCGTTTGTGGATGTCCAAAGTTTCTGACATAAAAGAAAAAGGGCAACAGATTGGTACAGAAACTAAATGCCAATTGAAGAAAAACAGCATCACTGGTAAACGCCGGGAATGTACTTTTGATATATATGACGATTATGGGATTGATGATCTAAATTCGTGCATTGACTTTTTACTGCAAGAAGGTGTATGGAAAAAAGAAGGTCATGGGATTGTGCCAATTGATCTTTATGGATTTGGAGATGAAAAAGTTTCAAGAAGTAAATTAATTGAAGTTATTGAGCAAGATAATTTGGAGCGTGATGTACAAACATTTGTAGGACGTGCGTGGAAAGAAATTGAAGATAGTTTAAAACTCGGACGCAAACCAAAATATCAATAGGATTTTAAATGAGAATTAAACAATTTGTTAAAAAAACAACCACAAAAGACAATCAAATTGTGCTCAAACGATCATCATATGAGGAAATATTTGGAAAGGAACTGCTTGCCCATATACCAAATGTACAATATGAACCTTTTAAACTTGAATATAAAGAACCCGAAAAAATTAAAAAGTATACACCAGATTTTGTTATTCTCAATACTGTAATTGAGAGTAAAGGACGGTTTGACAAAAAAGATCGAGATAAAATGGCACTTGTCAAACAACAACATCCTGAATTTCGATTTATCCTTGTGTTTCAATACAACAATTGGCTCACCACTGCCCATAAAGCACGTTATTCCGATTGGTGCGATAAAAATGGTTTTGAATACATATTATGGACTGGCAGTAAAAAAGCAGGACCACTCACATTAGAGAGTATACAAAAAATATTAAAAAAATGAACGGCATGAGTATGAACAATAAAATTCGACATTGTTTTCATTGTTTTGAAGTATTAATTCCCACTGATGAAACCTGTTTTTCAGTACAGCATCGTTTCTGGAAGTGCTCTAAATGTGGAAATAAAATGTTGTGGCTTGACGATCCTAAATTAGATGGAACATTAAATGAATTTCACCGTAATCAAACTGGCGGTTGTAGTTGTGTGTCAATGTTAAATGACCCTGCTTGTACTGTTTTTGGACCTGCTAAAATGCCTGGAGATTGGGTACAACAGGAACTGATTGAAGTACCCAAAAAAAGCAGACGAACAATAATGCCTGTTACCTACGAGTATTGGGTACGATCATTAGATAAAGCAGTTAGTAATTATGGAACATACAAAACTTTGCAAGCTGCATTGGATTGTCCCCCAGCACAACACACATGCCCTATTTTTATATTTCAAAATGAAACCCCAATTTACAGATGGCACAAAATAAACAAAGAATGGAGAAAAATGTGAGCTTTGTACTGTTGGAAAGAATTGCCAAAGATTATGCTCGTCGTAAAAAACTTGGGCATCTGCAGGAACTTTTGGATTTATACTGGAATCAAGAATTAGATGATGGAACGGATTACTAATCATGTTCAAAAGTATACATTTAATTAATGTGCAAGCCCATAAGAATACTTTCATTGAATTTGACAAGGGTGTTAATGCAATTGTTGGTTTATCTGACAATGGGAAAACCACAATCATCAGAGCTATAAACCAATTGATTACTAATCGTCCAATTGGAGAAGATTATATTTCTCACTGGGCAACTGAAAATTCAACCACCATAGTACTCGACAATGGTGTGAGTATTACAAGAGGGCGCGACAAGGTTGGTAATTACTACAAATTGGACGAGCAGGTATTCCGAGCATTTAAACAAGAAGTCCCAGCGGAGATTGCAACAGCTTTAAACATGTCAGAAATCAACATGAAACTCCAGGATGATCTTCCTTTCCTATTGAGTGCTGGATCTGGAGAAGTTGCACAAACATTAAATAAGATTGTCCAGTTGGATGTTATAGATCGTTCAATCAGCAATATTCATTCCAAGAAAATAAGTACCGAACGAGATTTAAAAATCACTAAAAACCGAATTGCAGATTTAACGGAGCAATTGAAAGAGTTTTTAAATCTGGAAAAGATGGAAACAGACATTTCTATATTTGAGCAACTGACAAGAGCTAAACAGCAAATAACAGAACGGATTAAAAGATTAGAGAATATCTTAACCCAAATTAATGACAAGCGAAATCGTCTTGATGCTTTTTCACAAATCCAAATTGCAGAGGAAGCACTAAAAACAATTTCAAATTTACTGAATGACAAAAAATGCATTGAAATTAAAATTAACAATTTGGACTCACTTTTAGGTCAAATTGAAAATAAGCAGAAACAATTGATACAGTATAAGAGCATTGAACGAGCGGAAACCCTGCTAGAAACGATTTTAACAATGCAACGCAAGAGAAGAGAGCAAGGGCAAATAAAAATAAGAGCCTTACAATCAATCCTCGACAACATTAGGAGCAAAGAAAATAATTTGAGTACCATTAATAAAGAATTGAGAATACTTGATGCTGAGTACCACAAATTATTCCCAGATATTTGCCCTTTGTGTGCTCGGGAGATTAAAAAATGAAATGCAGCATTTGTGGAAAAGAAGTTAGGGCAATATTTACTTGGTATGGTTTTAAAATAGGTTATCAAAGGAGTTATCAAATAGATACACTTTGTATAACTTGTTGTATATGGAGTAACAAAATACTTGAAAGGAAACTTTGATGAAATTACTCAGAAGAATTGCAAATTCCAACAAAAGACTAAAATATAAATTTGGGGCTCTTGTTACCTGTCAACCAAAACTATGGAAAGCATGGTATCGAGAATCCGCGATAAATAATTTCTTATGTACTTTGCGTCATTTACAGTTAGCTTGTTCTTATTTTTGGAAAAGTCTATGAATCCAACATGCATAATCTCAGGAGACCTGCATTTACGTGATGACATCCCCATTTGTAGAACTGACAACTTTTGGGAAGCTCAGGCAAATAAAATTCATTGGTTGAATGATCTGCAAGAAAAATATGAATGCCCTATACTTGATGCGGGGGATATGTTCAACACCTGGAAGCCCTCATATTACTTAGTACAGTGGGCAATCAAGAATCTGCCAAATGGGATGATTACAATTCCTGGGAATCATGATCTGCCACAGCACAATCTGGAGTTATTTACCAAGTGTGGTCTAGGAGTGCTTGCAGCAGCAAAGGTGCTTAAAGTACTACGTGGTGAAGATGTGGAAATCCCAGATCTTAGAATTTCAAGTTTTCCATGGAATTATAAATTGGATAATCAGAGATATGGAGACATTGCCCTTTGTCATGTAATGACCTATCAAGGACGTAACCCATGGCCAGGGTGTACAGCAATGGGAGCACTTGAACTATTAAAATTCATGAAAGGATTTGACCTTGTAATAACAGGTCACAACCACAAATCATTTGTTGTTGAACATCACGGGCGATTATTGGTTAACCCAGGTTCATTAACTCGACAAACTGTTGATCAAGTTAGCCACAAACCCTGTGTGTACCTTTGGTATGCAAATGATAATCATGTTGAACCCGTGTATGCTCCAATTCAAGAGAATGTAATCAACAGGGAGCACATTGAAAAAATTGAAGATCGTGAAACTCGTATCGATGCCTTTGTAGATCGTCTCTCAGGGGATTTTTCCATAAATTTGTCTTTTGAAGATAATTTGGAAAAATTCTTTTCAGCAAATCGTGTACGATCTAAAACAAAAGAAATGGTGATGGAGGCAATTGGTTCATGATGGTCCCAAAAAATAATGGTGTGATAAACAAACCATCTACAAAGTGTGTGTTGGTGTTTATTGGGGAATATTCAGTACGAGTAATTAAAAGAGAGTGGTGGGAACAACAAGGGGAGGAATAAATTATGAATTGTAATACGGGTCATTTGGTATCTGCAAATGTATTTGAAACAATGGAAATGAGAATGCGCCAATTTTATGACGAAGTTCCAGACGAATTGCGTTATAATGCTCATGTGGCATTGGATGGTAATGATGAAGTAATCATTGATCTTACTGGAAATAGTAAGTTATCAAATTGGGCAAATAAAACTAGAAATCAACGCAAACAAGAATCACGCAAACGGAGAGGGAAATAATGGCTGACAAACTAACCGAAAAACTGTTAGCAATGAAACAGCAACTGGAAGAAGATAGTGCAAAAAAAGAACGCCTGAAAGGAGGACTGGAACAAGATTTTGTGACATTGGAAAAAGAATTTAATGTCACTACAACAAAAGAAGGAGATAAACTTTTGGATGAACTAACAGAACAGAACAAAAAGATTACCAATGACATTGAAGAGAAACAAGAACAACTGGAGAAAATGTATGACTGGCAGTGAATTGCAACAAAAGTTTTACGACAAACCAGAAACATGTGGGCATTGTCAATACTCATTTCAATGGCCTTATGGGTATGGTCCAAACTGCAATCACCCCCAAATGAACACTGAATTTAAACCAGTCAACCTGCATGAAGAAAGTCCTACGTGGTGCCCTGTATGAGAACACTCACATTAACAGACACAAATTGGAGACAATTAAAAGAATTAATGCAAAACCCCATTTACAGATCAGAAACTCCAGAATTAGAAGAATTGCGGAAAAATGTATTTAATGCCTGCCAGATTGCGGAACGCAAGGATAACTACCATGACTAATTTTCGACAACAACTGGAGCAACGAAAAGGTAGGAGGGATCAGGTTCTAAGAGAACTTGAGCAGTCCCAGCAAACTGTTGAAACTCTCCATCTCCAATCAATTTATGCGGAGGAAGCACAAACAATCATTCAGAATGTGGCACAACTCACACAGCAGGAATTAGAGTACCATGTATCAGAGCTTGTCACATTAGCACTAGCAGGGATTCTGCCTGACCCATATACCCTGGATGTTGAGTTTGTCCAACGTAGAAATAGGACTGAATGCGATTTATATTTCACGCGCAACGGAAAGCAGGTAGATCCTATGAATGGGAGTGGAGGGGGAGCAAAGAATGTTGGTGCTTTTGGGTTGCGTGTTTCTCTATGGAGTTTAGCTCCTGTACGTACTCAGAATGTTTTGATACTCGATGAACCTTTTAGTGGATTGAAAGGAGAAGAAGCGAACTGTAAAGCGATTCAAATGGTGAAAACAATCAGTGAAAAATTGAATCTCCAAATTATCATGATATCGGATGAAAGAGTACCAATGGCAGATATTGAAGCGGGGGCAGACAAGGTAATTCGAATTGAAATGAAAGATGGAATTAGTACAGTTAAAGAATAAAAAGCCCTCCCTGACTTCCACACAAATCAGAGAGGGCATTGCAGAGGCATGAAGGGGAGACACCCACATGCCTCGAACTTTTTAAAACCTCCATTCTAGGTTAGGACCAACGAACAATTCTGCCTTTCCAGTCGTCCCACTAATGGGCATCTTGCCTTGTACTTCTACTTGCAAATGAACATCTTTGGAACGAACAACATCTCTCTTGTAGTATATCTTAGCTTTGACTTCCCCAGTTACGTGATACTCAACCCCACCACCAAGATAGTTCTGATTTTCAAATGCCAACAGCGGGGGAGGACTAGGTTTGAAATCTGTTTTTGTATCTCCGGTCGTAGTATCGATCTTTGAGATTGTTGTTCCACCATTTGGAGCAGGTGGTATTTTTGCAGTATCAACCACTTCCTCTTGATCTTCAATTGGTTCTGTTGGGAATGCTTTTCTAACCGCACTTTTAGGAACAACTTTCAGTGGGACTTGGAGCATGGGTCCTGTTGTCTTTGGAACAGATACCGCGGGTTTCGTGACTGCAAATTCTTTATAATTTGGAGCAGCTTTTGGAATGAAGCTCCAGACTAAATAACTTATGCCAAGTAGCAGCAACGACCCATAGATTATTTTTTTGGTTAAAGACATAACTTTTACGTTATTTACTTGAGTGGTTACAAAATCATTAATTGATGCCATTTGTTTTCTCCACGTGACGATCTACCCGACCAACTAAAATGTCCATTCTTTGATTTACTAAATTGTTGTCATTCATTAAATTTTGGGTTTGCGCATCCATCCTGCGGTTTATTTGTACAATGGCAACCTCATGTGATGTGGTTTGCACAAAGATGGGTTTAATTTCCGTGTAGAACACGAACCATGCAAGTCCAAAATTTGCTACCAATAAACTAAGAATAATATTCACTCTCATTGCCAACATCCCATGTGCCTTACAATTCATCGGAGGCACGTTTTCTACTTTTCTTTTTTCGTTCCAATGCTCGTCTTGTTCCATAATCTGTGTAACCCCCTTTTGGATTAAGTTAAATTTGAACCACTAATTATCCATCCTGTAGAACTTACTTTTTCCAATGTTGCACGCCCTGCAGGTTCAAGTACCCTAGTTCCAGCTTCACCTGAACCTACCCACAAAAGTGTATCTGATGTAATTGTAATTGTTATTGCTCCAGCAGATATATCGTTTACTAAAGTAATTCTTGAACCAACAGGAAAAGCGATATCTACATTTGCTGGGATAGTCCAAGTTCTTTCTGTTGCATCCTCCGCTGGGTGGTACACAATTCCTCCCATGTCAGTAAGAGCTAGGGTGTACCCATCATTTTTTGAATTTACGGAACTTGAATTGTTTGATCCACCAGTAAGAACAGTTGCCATATCAACATCAATCATCCGTAATGCTCTTGTAATGTAAGTTGCGAAATCGGCATCATACATACTCAATTCGGGGTAACTTCTGTTGGGTGTGAAATCCCTTGTAATCTGGTAACCAAGTCCTGTGATTGTATCTCCTGTGTATCCCGGAGCAACTAAATGGAGCGTTTGTGTTCCATCCGAAGAAAGCTCATAATTAATAGAATCAACTGGGTACACATTAGGAAGTCCAGCGACTTTAAAAGTTGTTAATTCTGTTACTGGAGTATTTGACAGAGACCACAATGCACCTATACCCACTACAATAGTTGGACTAGCACTGTCTATTGCAATTGTTCCTGTTTTATACTGGGACATGATCAGTCTCCATAAGTTGTCTCCTTTTGAATTCTTTAATTATACGTTTTAGCAATGTGGAGCACAATAATTAATATTTCTTTTTATTTAAGTCCAATAGCTGTAAAACCGAAAGGATTGTCTAAAGTACTACCATTTACACTGCTATATATATGAATCTCTGCCAACCAAGTATTGAAAACCTGAGTAGATATGACGGCGGGCATAGTAATAGATGCACCTGTTATGGAAGCCAATACAACAGGTAAAGCAGCAAACGGAGTGGTGAAGGTTATCTGGAAATCTCCTGTTCCTAGTTTTGATACCGTGAATCCCGGGCCGGAAGCTATGGTACCATCACTATTTACTACTCCTGTAATCATTCTAAGCCCATTTACGGAACCCGCATTAATATTGCCAACATCTATACGATTAGCACTTAAAGTACCTGCGGTAATATTATTTGCATTTATTGAACCCGCGTACACCCAATTTGCGTTCACAGAATTTGCTGTCACATTCAAAGCGTTTACAAAAGCAGTGGTTACCGTGGTATTCGTAATTGTTGTGGCAAAAGATTTTATTTCAGCTTGCGTGTACACCGTGGGTGCTCCAGAGACGTTCACACCCCATGTTGCACCAACTGTGGCATTATCAGCAGGCTTTCCACCTCCTGTTACTTGAGCCCATGAAATAGTAGAAGTTGATGACATTGCGATACTTGCATTGATGTCTAAATATGTCCCATTCCAATGCAAGTACTGCCCAGCAGCATTCCCAAGGAAAATATTCATGGAACCACCACCAGCATCCCACACTTTAAAGGCACTCAACCCTCCTTGAGCACCACATAGAATCCCTTCTGGTCCAACGAGCAAATTACCAACTGTTGCATTTTGAACAACAGCCCCATCTTCATCCACTCTAAATACCTGGGTGCCATCAACTTGGTTAACTTGCAAGCCATACATATCAGTTGCTAATTTCCCAAGGAGAACAGTATTATGAGTGTCATCTGCATTACGAACAGCAATTGAGGAAGTTCCTCCTTCAAGATTGATCCTTCCATCACCAACGCTAATAGTACCATCAACATTCAAATTCTTTAAAGTTGTTTCACCTGTATCATTTACTCTAAAAACATCTGAACCCGCATGATCTTGAACTAATATACCATTTTCGTCTGTTCCAATTAAACCAAGTTTAATTTGTCCATTATTTACACCAATGTATTCAGTGGCATTAATATTTGCTGATACCAATTTATCAACCGCAAGATCAGATATTTTGCCACTATTTACAGCCAACTCCATAATGTTAGCAGAACCAATTACCATGTTGGCCTGTGCTTGCCATACAATTTCAAGAGCACCCGAGGTATTTTTAGCCATCACAAAAAAGTCTTGTTGAGATGGTGCCACATTTGCTCCAAAATATGAGATTGTGCCACTATCCCCTGACAAATCAGCTGCAACATAAAGCACTGTAGTACTCCCAGCATTAATTGTGAATATTTTACTTTTGTACACAACTGTGTGAGATGCCCAAGAAATACCTCCAGTTGGAGTGTTTGCCACCCAAATAGAAGACGCTGCCTCTTTAATTACTGGGACATTTGTGTACAACTGAGAGGCATCAATACTGAAATTATCAATGTCAGTGGCAAGAAGTGTTCCTGGAATTGTGTACACGACATTAGACCAACCATCATCTGCTGGACCTCCCGTGTTAGGAACATTCCCAGAACGGTCTCTAGGCGTTACTCTTGCATAATAGGCAAGTCCGGGAACACCTGAATACGTAAAGTTATTATTTAGTCCTACAGAGAATGAAATCAATCCAAGAGAAAATGTCTCATTATTTGCAATTTCAACAATGTATTCTAATAGGTCAGATTCAGTATTTGAATCCCATGTTAAAAATACCGATTTAAACGCTGATGTTGCAACTAATCCTACAACTGGACTGGGAGCCGTTGTATCCATAGCAGCAACAATAGGACCTTCATAAACAACCCAATTACTCACATTATTATACTTGTCAACTGCTTGGATCTGGAAATAGTATTCTTGCCCTGTAACCAATCCAGTAAGCTCATAAAATTTTAAAGGGGTTGATCGTTGTTCAGAAGCAGTAAATAATCCACTTGTGTCATACTGAATGTTGTACTGTAGAAAATCTTCTGGTTCGATTAAATTCCATGACAATGCAATTTTAGAAGTTGTTCCATCTGTTTCCAACGATGTTTCAGCAGTGTTCCATGTTGGGTCATCTGGAGGGACTGTATCCAATGGACCTAATGTGGCAACATTAACTGAGTATTCAGGAGAATATAAAAGAGCACTTTCCCCAAATGTGTCATATGCTGCAATTTTGATAAACCATTCACCTGGAAGGGCTGCTTTAAAAAATGAAGTTTCAGGACCTCTATTTATTAAAGTACTCTCAGAGGGAGTAAACCCAGATATTTGATTGGCGTGAATTAAATAACCAGCAACATCTAATTCTGACAACGGTTGAAAATTTACTGTAAATGCTTCAATGAATGAAGTTAAAACAACACCACTAACAACTGCTGGAGCTATATTAATAGCAGTCAATCTAGCTGGTATTACGGAAACGTCACCTTTTGTACCAACTGCATATAAAACAAATGTAACTTCTCTAGAAGGATGCCCTAAGGTATCAACATAATTTTTTTCGTAGTCATAATTGTATGTTTCTGTTTTTAAATATTCAGTTCGAATTAATACAATCCCATCATAAATCTGCAATTCATACCATTTAAACCATGTTGGGTACGTACTTGGAGAAGCAGGACCACTTGCTTCAAGTAATGGATTAGCTGTTATTGCATTCCAACGTAATTTAATATCTTTACCAATAAAGTAATTATTATTTCCCTGTCCAAACAATTCGAAACCTGAAACATTAGGAACAATTACAGTAGTTCCAGTAATACTTAGACTAGCAGTTGGAGCATTCTCCAACGACATTTTTTCACCGGCATAATTAACAGTCAAAATTGCAACACTAATATAAGATCCAGCAACTAAATTGTGATTTTCATAAATATAAAATCCTGTTAATGTCTCTGCAACTTTATGCCATGGTTGATCATCATGTATCCAAATCTCTGCAATTTTAAATGTGGATGATTGTGGGTTGTCAAAACTGATATGCAAACTATCAATCAAGACTCCATCAATGTTATAAACAAGTAACTCATGTAAAACTAAATTAGTGACTGGTGGCAATGGATTAATAACTGAATAATTTCGAGTTGGAATTACAGGGGTGCCATCATCTAATCCGTAAATGCTTTCATTGTATTCAACACAAGTGATGTTGATTTTTAAATCCTCAACTTTTTGCATTTGAATAACTTTGAAAGGTTTTGCTTCAATGTCAGTTTCACCAAATGCATAAACTGCATATACTTCTGGAATAGGACTAAAAGGACTGGAAACTGTAATAGTGTTTGTGACTCCCGGAGCATTAGTAACAGTTCGTTCAAGCAATGAATCATCATTGCACCGAACCATAATTGCATATGATGTTCCAGAAACAATGGTGACGTCTTGGTCAAGTATAATACTAGTTGATTGAGCTGATACTATCCTACCACCAGAACCCCATTGTGGTACATCAGATTGTAGTTCTATTACATCACCAATCGTACAGGCAATGGCATCAATATCAGCTTTGAATGAAACAGTACGAACTAGGTACTGGTTATATGCCAACCTGCGTGATGCGTACCTCCATGCCTCAGATGATTTTGAAATACCAATAACCTGCAAACCAACTTTACTATTAATGGTGTTAATGTTTCCATTAACAATGGTTAATTTGTCTCTAGCGTAGTCATTTTCTGAATTAATAAAATCCATTTCAATTTCTGCGGCACGATCTTCCAATGGTAAAAATACCTCAGAGAAAGAACTTTCACAGGTATTGCCAACAGAAAACAGATGTACAGGGTCAGATGCTTTATCTATTGCAAGAGTAAGATTAATACCATTCCATACAAGCATAGCAAAACCAACTTGGCAGACTTGGAGAGCAGCATCCCACACAGAGGTTTCAGCATCAAATGTACCATTGAAAGTCATTCGTTTTTCAGTTCCACCAGCACCATCCGGTACTAAGTCATTACACCAGTCTGCCCACTCAATAAACTTGGCAACATCAATACGTGCAGGAAGCATCCCATCATACCGAACAACAGTAAACCCACTAGCGGCATCTCCTGAGTAAACTGGACGAGTTAAAATGTCACAAAGGACCCATGCAGGATTGTTACTGTACTGTACACTCCATGTAACTCCATCAGAAGCACATACACGAACATACAAACAATCGCAAATAGCAGAAAACTTTAAACTACCAGAAAGAATTTCAGTACCCAGTGCATCAATACCAACAAGAACCTGTCTTGGATATTGAAATGGTATTGTGTAAATTTCACGTACTGCTGATATAAAAAAATCATTATATAAATAAGCTGATGAATTATCTGGTGTAATCCTTTGAATGTGAACTTCCCAATTGGACCCTTCTAATCCATATATGCGCCATATTTTACGCATGACTTTTTGGGAAGCACCTGAAATAGTACTTTGATTTAAAACATCCCTTGAATCCCGGATAACCTGAATTGTTAAATTCTCAAAATAAGACCACTGATACCCTGATTGCCAATCACCTGTATTGTGCCATGGTTGCCCTGTACTAGGGTCTCTAATCTCTGCTGGACCCGCCAGTGCTTCATACCAAGTTCCCCCATTCCACATTCCTGAGACCCATTTACCTAAAGACCACCCTGTATAAGTTCCAGGAGTAGTACTTGTCGTTTCCTCACTTACCCATTCCACATATTTAGTAATCACTCCATTTGTAAAAGAAACTTGTAACGACACTAGTGCTGTTTTAAATGCTCCTGAACTTTGATCTACTTCATAAAGTCCTTGGGGAAATGTAATTTCAACCTCAAGACCATTGTAATCAGTCCCAGAAGGTTCATAAATATAAGGACTGTTTGCAACTGTAATTTTCTGAGATAACGCATGTTCAATCCGTGTGTCCTCAAAATTCGAAAGGGGTGTTTGATTTAAAGTCCCCAATCTTACCTGAGGAACGGAAATTGAGGAACGGAAATTATCAATAGGTTGCTCATTTATCTTCATCCCACTGGAGGGGATATCAAAGAATGGACCAATACCAAGTGAAACAAGGGCATTTAGATATTGCTTATCTCCGTCACTTTCAAGATAGCCACTAATAGCATTACCATACAATTTACAGCGACCGTAGGAGCGTGGAATTGATACTCCCTGTTGCTGGAGTGTTTGTGGTGCCCAGGAATACGTGTTTGATTTATCATAGTCATTCCCAGCTATTGTTGGTACTGATGGTTTTGGCATGGGGAGTGCCATATTTACTAAAATTCCACCAACAACCATTACAGCAGCGGAAGCCATTCCCCCAATTAAAGGTCCATACAATGCACCAGCGGCACCCCCCGTGTAAGCTGCAAGAACAGCGACAACAATGATGGCTACAATACGCAGCACCATTTTACCATCTGAACCACCACCCATAATAGTTGGAACAAATAATATGTGATCCCCTGGACGAGGATACACTTCACACAAACGCTCCTCGGGAATTAAAATACCATTCAGAGATGCCGCGAAAACGACCTCTGTATTTATAGTTTTTTTAATGTCCAGAAGAGATTGATTTGGTGCGTACTCCCAGATAACGGTATCTCGATCAACACGATTAAGAGCATTGTGTATCTTCGTAAGTACTAATGGTTTGTCATTCATACAATCATCCTATAGTATCCTGCAATTTTATTTTTCCAAATAAGAGAAGTCACGGATTCAATTGAAACACTGGTGCCTTTAGTAATATGGATAAAATGTGTTCTGTCCATCATCATTCCAATATGAGTTACATAAGGAGGTACAAGCATAAACATTACAAAATCTCCTTGTTCTGGAATATCTATTTTTGTTGAGTACTTTTCAAGACCTTCAATAAACCGTGTTGCTTGAATTGTTGGATCTGATGAACTTTCATAATTTGGGAAAACTAACTTTTTACGCTTACAAAGTTCAACCATCAATCCTTTGCAATCAAATGAATCAGGACCACATGAACTATATTGAAAAGGTTTTCCAAGCAAATCTTTATAAGGTATAAAATCGTTCCATTTCATGCAAATCTAAAGCCCCCAACCTCAAGTCCAGGGCACCCTCCAAAACGAGCAGCATTGCTTTTGGCACGACAGGTGCTCAAAGTTCTGTTACAAGTTGTATCTGTTCCCGAGTATGCACATTCAGCACCTATTCCAGTATTGGCAGCACGTACTGCTGGACTGTTGAATTGCCAATTGCAATGCATGGCAAAATACTTATCTAGCAATCGTCTCCGCATAGGATTAGATGCTCCACATTTAATGGAAACCCAATCCTCCGCGCAAGTTGTAGAAAGTACTTCGAAATCCATTGTTAATTCAGTGTAGTCCTCAGTTAAATGTTCTGCACTTACAATGATCATTTCCACAAGAGAACCAATCCCACCATTGACAGCTTCTATGTGTCCCTGAATTATTCTAGTAACATTTGAAAGCTGAAATGTAATTGAAGGAATTTCTCCCGTACTGGTTTCTTTTGGAAAATCAACTTTAACAGGAAATGCAGTATACAGGTGTGTTTGAAAAGTAATATCTTCATTGTTTGGAACTAATCTAAAAATAGTTCCATCTGTCAATGTTACTTTAAGCAACATTAACCACGTTGAATCTTCTCCAAAAATGTTTTTGGCTTGTCGTAATGCAAGAGGTAATGAAAGTGCCATTATACTGTCCTTAACTGGAAACTAATTTTGTAATACCCATTAATGTCCACCGTTGTTGAGCATGTAACAGGTTTAACATATTTAACAGAATAGGTTACATTTGTTTTAAAATTTGTCCATGAGAATATTGTAACACATTTTACTGAATCATCGTGTGCCATTAAAAGTACTTTATCAGATTCATTTAACAAGTAAGAAACATCAATTAAATACAATTTCCTGGTGGTGCGGGAGCGTGTTTGAACATATCCCGCTTCCACAGGACTTGAAATTGTGTCATCCACTCTTGCTATTGAAACACTATTTGGACCGCTTGTGAGAGTTGGAAAAGCCATACAATTAACCCCTTACTGCATTCTTGAAAGTTGGATCCGTGTCCATTGCTTCAAGTATGATTGTTTTAACCATTTGTTTACCATCAAAATAAGAACTACCCTCTTTTGCTTTTGCCTGGGTCCCTGTTTGATTAATAATTTCAACTTTTAAATCCACTGCAGTTGCTTTCTTGTTGTCTGATGCTGTTCCAACACTTTCCCCTTCGTGGAGCATGTAGGGTCCTGTTTTAGGGACGTAATCAGTCCCAGAAGCATAGCTTCCAAGCACATACGAGGATGGAGAGACTGCATTATTATACCCACCAGAAGATGTGTATGTCTGTCCTGTACTACTACTACTACTACCCAAACTACTCAAAAAATTACCAGCAGCAGCAGCTAAAGGGCCTGTGATCTGTTGCTGAATTACAATACGGATCATGTCTTTAATAATACTGTCCGCTAAATCTTTAAAGCTAAATTTTCCAGTCATGACAAATTCTGTGATTGCATCAGTCATAGATTTGAATGCTCCAACAACAGCACTCTGCAACTCTGCACCGACACGCTCTGACTCCCTGGCATACTGTTTAAAGCCATCAATGAAACCCACCCAGGCACTTCTATCATTTAACAACTGTTGTTGTTCCTGAATTGTTCTGTTAACTCCTGTCAATGATGCCTGAACAGATTGGAATGCTTGAACTTCATCAGGTGTACTCCCTGTAATTGTTTGGAGTCTTGCTTCATATGCTGACTTTTCTAAATTTAACAAATTAATCCGTTTTGTGGTTGCTTCCGTTGTTGTCATTGCATATGTGGATTCTAATCCGTCCAATATGGAAATCTGGTTTTGGTGTTCCGCAAGTGCAATTGAAAGCTGTTTGTCAATCTCAGTTTGTTTGCCTTTTGAAATGTTGATTGAATCAATCAAATCGAGATACTTTAGTGCATCCTCCGCTTGTGCTGCTTTCCCAGAGTCACTTCCAAGGGCTGTTTCTTCCAATGCACGATACGCAGGAGTACTTTTTTGTGTCTCTGCTTTAATTTGAGCAGCCCTTTCCATCTGTCCGATCATTTCCAAATATTGTGCTGTAGTCGATTTAATCCCTGTATCCCATTCAATTTCTGCAAATTCTGTTTTCTTCTGGATCATTTCTGCAATAACTTTAACCATATCATCCGCAACAGTTTGATCCTCGGGTTTTGCGCGCCCCTGAAACTCTAGGGCTTTACTAAGTTGATCTTTGTAAAGATTCTGAATATTTGCCATCTGTGAATCAAAACTGCCATTCATTTGCAACAATTCAGCATTTAATTTTTCATAATCAGAAACAAAACCCTGAACTTCTTTTTGTCGGGATTCTGACATTTTAAAAATGTAATCATCATACGCATAACTAGATTTAATTAAAATATTTGCACGTTCTTGAAGTAATGTTTTTATTTCCATATTTGCTTTAGAAACGTCACCTGATGCTTTCACATATTCAGGAGATTTTGGGCCATTCATTTGTTTCTCAATACCAGCAAGACCTCCAAGAGATGCCGCATTTTGTCTTGCATTCCCAATCTGTTTGTCCTTTTCAGACAATTCCAAATTAGCAAGGTCTTTAAAATGCTGCCGAGCTTGTTCATCTTCTCCAATATAACGTTTAGCAAGAATCATTTGCTCCGCGTCATTCTGAGCTTTTAATAATCCAAGTGCTTGAACATTCATACCTTGCCGGGATGTTGCTTGAGCCTGCAATAATTTCTGTTCCGCTTCGAAAGCCTCCCGAGTTTTTACAACTTTTTGTTTGTAAACTGAATCAGATGTTTTATTTTCCCTTTGTATTTCTCTGTCCGCTAATTTCTGTAATGCTTTGTCACTAGCATTATACCGTTCCTCATACATTTTGTTATAGTCTTTCATTTTAGCAGATGCATCTAAAGCACCTTGCCCAAAATTGCCAAGAGTCATAACCTTAGTAGCAACACCAACCACTTGGAGAAGATGCGAAAATGTTGCTGTCATTGTGCCACCCATTTTATCAAGTAACATGGAGAAACGGTACATTTCCGCAATTACATCAGTGATAATAGTTCTTACTGTGGAGACTCCCTCAAGAAATGCGGGACTCCATGTTATCGCTTTTGTCTTTTCATCAACAGAAACGATCTGATTAGTAATTTCCATTAACTCATATTTCACGGACTCAAATACTGGTGTCATTGCTTGCCCACCTGCATTTAAAGCAATATCTTTGGTATTACTAAATAAACCGGCCCAAGTTTTTTGACTTTCAACCCCCGCAATTCTAAATGGTTCAAGTTTATTCATTAAGAAAGTAAATAATTTTTGGGCATCACCTTCCATCTTGGCAATATCTTCATTCCGCAATCCTAAAACTGTAGCAATACGTGAATTTCTAGGATTGATTGCACCCGTTAACAACGAACGTATTTCTTCACCCATCTGGTTGAAAGGCAGTCCAATTGCTCCAGCAGCCTGTACCATTGCAGCAGTAAATTGAACAACTTGATCCCTGTTGAATCCTTTGGCCATTGCAATTGGTAATGCTTGTTGGTACGCAATTACCAATTCATCTAATGTGGCAATTGTTTGTAGATTAATTGCCTGTAATTGTTTCATCATATCAGCAGAATCAGCCTGTGCAGCATGTAAAGCGGGGACTCCTTTAAGTATAGCTCCTGTTGTGTTGTTGATATAGTCCCCATTCAGCATAAAACTCGCCGCAATTGCAAGCTGTGAAGTTTCCAATTGTGCAAGATAACTAATTGAACCACCAACCATCGTTTTAATTGCTGCACCAAATTGATAAATAGAAAAAAGGCTAGCCGCACCTATCACCATACCTTTCATTGAATCAGCAACACCATTAGTAACAGGGACAATGCTCTGCAATTCTTTTTTGGAAGACTCTACGCCAGTTTTCAACTGGGAATTGTCTAACCCTATTTGTGCCCACATTGTCCCAAGATTCATTTACCAACTCCAAATGCAGAAAGTATTTTATTCGTTAAAGTTTTCACATCCAACTTTTTGGGTTTATGTTTTTCCATCTTTAAAATAAAATCAGAAGGAACTGCTGGTTTATTTTTTTGCAAATCAACATTGGTATTAAAAATTAAACTGCAAACTTGTCCTATTCTATAATCTGCTCTCCACTCTCCAAAGGGTTCAATTGTTCTGTCATACTCCATCCACTCAGTAAGTTGTGTGGATGAAATCTTCCCTAGCATTTCATCCACATTCACTTCCCCCATTTGCAATGCTAACTTAAACGCAAATTTCCTGATTGGATGTTCTGTTAGTTTTTTCTTATGACACCAGCTGCAAATTTCCCAATCCCATTTAATTCCTGTGCTGCCGCAAAAACACGATCAAGAGCAATCGAACTTTTCCCATTCAATTCAGGTATATCAGATTCTACAAACAGCCGATTGCCATCATCATCAACCATGCAAAAGGCACATAATTTAGCGCGGTAATCGGTGGATGTTAATTTAACCTGTGGAGTTTCTGAATCTTCATCAATTGAATACATGGTGGATTCAAATCCCTCACGTTCTGAACCTGTAAGTGTTCTAAGCATAACGTATGCATCTGAGTCCCCAACATCAGCCCATTCAGGAACCATGACTTTTTTCATTTTAAGGTCATCTGCTTCCAGTATCTGATTTTTATTTAAACATGTCATTTGTTGTCTCCTTTTATTGTGTGGAATAAAGGTGTTCACAAAATATGAACACCTTCAAATTAAGAACAATATTAAACTGTCCACGCTCCAATAGTAACAGTGCCAGAAATTTTCAGCGTAATAGGTGCTGAAATTTTATCGTCTTTTGGAATTTTCATACCAATGTCAGTTACTAATGCTGAAAAAGAAAGTTGCGTTTTTTCAGTATTAGGAATACGAATTTGGTAATTAACAAAATCATCATCCTCAAAATCTGCAACCATTGCAGCATAACCAGTTGCTGTAAAGTTCATATTACAGGTAATAGAGCCACCATCCCTGAACCCTGCTACGAATGTTTCATAACCACCTGTAGTATCCAAGCTGGTTGTGGTAATCGTTTTTCTTGAACGACTCGGACCATCAATATCATTGATATCTGCAATCGCTGCAAAAGTTGGTGACGAAGCCATGTTACTTTTCATAAATCTTACACCTACACCTGACATTGCCATAATTTGTTCCTCCTTTTAATTTACTGCTGTTCTGTGAATCCGAAAATTCAATGTTAGTAATGCTCGACCATTTGAATCATAACCTAATGGAATGATATCCCCCATTGCCCATATCCCTGTGTAGATATAACCTCCTTCCTCGAAAGAATTTGAGCCATGAAGCAAATCTTTAATTTCTGATAGTATGGCATACCCTGATATGTAATTTCGATTCCTGACCCGTACCTGCACTGTTGGACGTTGATAATTACTCGCAACATCAGGAGGAAAACCCCCTGTATCAAAAATAGTAATTGTGTCATCAGGTACAAGTGGTTCTGAACTCACGTATAATCCAGTTCCATATGTAGGCATTGTGCTTAAATCACCAATTATCTGAGCTATGTCATACGCTGGAGTACTCATTTTGTCTCCATTTTCTTACCAATAATTGCAACCAAAGTGCCTGAAAGAGCTTTTATTGGATCTTCTAAAAACTTTGCTTTCGATCCAGGTTTTTGAAAATTAGCATCTACCATTTCATGTACATAGACTGCATAAGAAGCAGTTAACCCAATTTCAACGATGGGTCCTTTGAGAGTATCAAATGGAGTTGGTCCATACCAACTATTAACAAGATTCCCCTTATCGACAGGAGTTTCTTTTTGTCCTTCAGCGCGAACCAATGCACCAGCTTCAATTAATCCGGCAGTTCCAGTAACCTCAAGTTTCTTAATTGCAGAATTGAGGTTTTTTAAAACAACATCCAGTCCATTTATTCCTACTTTCACAGCAACCACACTTTCGACAAAGATCCTTTTGATACTCCCGGGCAATTATAGAGTGCTTTAATCTTTCTGACATCATCTACTCCATGCGGGGAATCATCGGATGGAAGGTCTGCAAGAGCACCAAGCCACAAACACCCTTCCAATACAACATCAACCGCTGGATACGCAATGGAAATGCTTCGTTCCTCTGTTCCTTCTTTGCTAATAAAAATCTCATTCTTATCTTCCCATCGAACAGCAATTTCCACAGGATCAGCATAAGTTGGTTGACCCAAACCATCAGCAGTTAAAGGAGCCCAGTAAACAGCAATCTGTTTACGTGAAACTTTCATTTGATACCTTCCGCAGGAGGTATTGCATCCCCTTTTGCTTTATAGTAATCACTTCCAACCTTGATTGATTTTAACGTACCAAGAGCAATTAACATCGCATCAAAATGAGGTACAATTGTATGTGCTAACAAGGCATAAACCTGCATTGCTATTAACATCAACATACCAAAAATGAAAATTGCATCCGTGGGACTCTGTGGTTTGGTTGCATCAATCAATGCATTTATGCTTTCTCTAAATGTCATGTCATGCCTCCGAATTTTCTAACATAACTTTAATCTCTTGGTAATACTTTGCAATCTTTTCAGCACAATCTATACCATTAATAATTCGTCTTGCATTAACAGGGTCCTCAGTTAAT
>Ga0209125_1000302_pt1 | contig 71391 bp, 59 predicted proteins | sample BarGraIncub1131A_FD_184503 | JGI IMG/M metagenome (GOLD analysis project Ga0209125, IMG submission 184503) | Arctic peat soil microbial communities from Barrow, Alaska - Barrow Graham LP Incubations 11-31A (SPAdes) (version 2) | ecosystem: Environmental > Terrestrial > Soil > Wetlands > Peat... | reverse complement strand
CTATCTTTTACGCATCGAAAGTAGCAGTCCCGAACTCTACCGGAAACTGCACCCCGACGACGGGCATCATCTTTACCAGCAGCGGCTCAATGCCCTGAAAGCAGTTCAGCGCACAGGATATCAAACGGGTACCGGAATCATGATCGGAACACCCTGGCAAACCCCTGAAGATCTAGCAGATGACCTCCTGTTTTTCAAAGATTTTGATATAGATATGGTTGGAATGGGCCCCTATATCGAACACAATGAGACCCCTTTCAACAATTCAACTATAGAATTATTGCCTTTAGCGGATCGATTCAATCTGTCGCTCAAAATGGTAGCCATCCTGCGGATTATGATGCCTGATATAAATATTGCCGCTACAACCGCTCTTCAGGCCATCGATCCGCTCGGCAGAGAGAAAGCTGTGAAGGCAGGAGCCAACATCATCATGCCCAATATCACCCCTGGGAAATACCGCAATAATTATCTTTTGTACAACAACAAACCCTGTACAGACGAGGAACCGGAACAGTGTGCAGGTTGCCTGGATGCCCGTCTGGCCCTGGCAGATGGAGAGATCGGTTATAGTGAATGGGGTGATTCAGAACACTTCAAAAAAAAGGAAAGATTCAACGCCTAAAAAAGCTGCCTGTCATCTGAGGTTCATTCGGCATTTTCAGGAGTTCTGCTGCTCTCCAAAAAGTATGACATCTGCATCCTTAGCTTCATTCAGCATTTTGGCATAATGACATGCTTTGCCCTTTGTATCAAAAATCATGTAGGCGTTTTTGTCACTCTTAAATGCAATCAAAACCAGAGAAACCACCAAACTCAAAATTATTCTTCGTATAAGGAAATTTTTAAGTTGAAAAATCAATCACTTTTTGGTTTTAGATACAAATTGTTCAGAGGCATAAATGAACCTGTAATTTCCTGAACCTAACTGTACGATTGTTTGATCCCCCTTTTGTTCTGCCCTGTACTCTTTGTTTGCTGAAAGCGGCAGTTGGTTGATTGTAACAGTAGCCGGGTCAGCGTGCGGAAGCGTTACCGTAGCCGTAGTATTGGAAGGGATGGTCACCTCATAAGTAAACTGAGCCTGGTCCAGATTCCATGCTGATTTTACCGGTCCGTACATGCTCATCAGTTCGGCAGATGCCCTTGTTAGCTGACCGCCAGGATGAGGATAAAGCAAGATGTGCTTGTATCCCGGATTCATCGGATCAATGTCCACACCAGCCACATATTTGTAGAGCCACTCACCAATAGCACCATAAGCATAGTGATTGAAACTATTCATGCCAACATCCTGAAAAGAACCATCAGGCTTTTGACCGTCCCAGCGTTCCCAGATGGTGGTAGCACCTTGTGTGACTGGGTACAACCACGATGGATACTTCTTCAGCTTCAGAAGGGAAAAAGCCTGATTTTCATGTCCTGTGGCAGCAAGAGTCTTGCACAATAAAGGGGTACCAACAAAACCCGTTGTCAGGTGTCCCATTTTTTCCACATCTGCAGAGAGAAAATCCGCTGCGTTTTTTCTCAGATTCTCCGGAAGCAGATCGAAGGCAAGTGCCAGACAGTATCCCGTTTGGGTATGGGAAACGACCCTACCGTTCTTGGTAACAAACTCGTCAATGAATGCTTTTTTGACTGCTTCGGAAAGATTTGAATAGTATTTGGCATCTTCATTGTTCCCAATAATAGCAGCAATCTGACTCAGTAGTTTGGATGAATGTGCATAATAGGCAGTTGCGATAAGATCTTTCTCCGTTGTTGCGCCAGGATAGTCGGATCTGTTGGAGGCAAACGCCAGCCAGTCACCGAAATGAGGGTCTCCGGTCCAGAGATTTTTATCTCCTGCTCTTTTGTGCATGTATTCGACCCAGGCTCTCATGGTATTGTATTGTTCTGCAAGAATCCTTTTATCTCCATAAACCTGGTAAACCGTCCAAGGAACAATGATAGAAGCATCAGCCCAGGCAGTAGCTCCGCCATCGCCTTTCAGAACATCCGGAATAACGTGAGGCATGCGACCGGTCTCGAGCTGATCAGCAGTGAAATCTTTCATCCATTTGGTATAGAAACCTGCCACATCAAAGTTGAAGGCGGCAGTAGGTGCAAATACCTGAGCATCACCCGTCCAGCCCAATCTTTCGTCGCGTTGCGGACAGTCGGTCGGAACATCGACAAAATTACCCTTCTGTCCCCACTGAATGTTGTGCTGCAACTGGTTAATTAATGCATCGGAACAAGCAAATGTACCAGTAGGTGTCATGGCGGAGTGAATGACCACACCCGTTACCTGGTCAAGCGTGGGTTCATTTGCAAGTCCTTCCAACTTAACAAAACGGAAACCATGAAAGGTGAAAAGTGGCTGATAAATTTCTTCTGCTCCTCCCTTCAGGATGTAGGTATCCGTACATTTGGCAGCACGCAGGTTATCCGTGTAAAAATTACCTGCTTTGTCGAGTACTTCGGCAAACTTTATGACAATTTTTTCTCCGGCATTGCCTTTCACCTTTAGCCTCACGACACCCACCATATTCTGTCCCATATCAAGCACCATCTCACCTTTAGGCGTTTTGATGAGCTTCACCGGTTTAATCTCTTCGATGGCCTGCACGGGAACACCCTGAGGCGCAATAAGTTTTGACATTGGATAATTATATACTTCGGCGTTTGTCCAGTTTGAATCGGCATATCCGGCCTGATCCCAACCGCCAAGTTCCATCCTGGCATCATAAGTCTCACCGTTATAAATATCTGATTTCAGAATTGGTCCGGTAGTCGCTTTCCAGTCGCTACCTGAAGCAATTGTTTCGCTGGTGCCGTCTGCATAATTGATTACCAGCTGAGCAAGCAACGCGCTCTTTTCACCATAATAACTTCTTTGTCCCGAGAAACCAATGTTACCACGAAACCATCCGTCACCAACGACAGCTCCAATTGAATTCTTCTGCCCTAAAAGTGTAGTGACATCGTATGTTTGATATTGTATTCTGTTTTTGTAGCTGGTCCAGCCCGGTGTGAACAGGTCTGCAGCGACTTTTTTACCGTTTAACCGAAGTTCGTAAAGACCCAGCGCTGTGACATATACCCTAGCTGACTTAACCTTTTTAGTCAGGGAAAACTCTTTTCTGAAGAATTGTGCAGGACGGGATTCTTTATTATCCAGCTCCTTGCCAAATCTGATCCAGGAAGCTTTCCAGTCGCCTTCACCCAGCAGACCCATCTCCCAGTAGGCGGGCGCACTCCATGCTGTTGCCTTGTTTTTGCCGTCCCAGATTCTTACCTGCCACCAGAGTCGCTGCATGGTTTTTGCAGCCGGACCTTCATAAACAACATTAACAGACGATGCAGAATTGGCTTTCCCGGTACTCCAAACCAGTTTACGGCCTCCGGTAAGATCGGCAAGTGTTTCAGCAACACGGATTTCATAAGCTTGCTGTATGAAATTGTTTTCACCTGCAACGATCTGCCAGCTTAGACGTGGCTGTAAAATATCAATACCAACAGGATTGACATGGTAATCGCATTTCAAGGATGTCACCATGCTTTTGGAAAATCCGGGCATAGATAACAGGCTCATCAGTAAAGAAAATAAAATGATTTTGTAGTTGTTGAGAGATTTTTTCATCTTCTGGGTTGTTAATTTTCCCAAAGATAAAAAAATTTCATCTATCCCAGACGGATGGATTGACAATTGAAATGTCCTTCCTTCCTTCGAAAAATCGAAGGATGTTGAAGGATGCTTCGCGTCCAATTTCTATCCGGGCATCGATGGTGCCAGAGCCTGTGTGGGGGGTCATTACGACATTGTCAAAGGTCAGTAATTCATGTGTAATCTTTGGTTCAAATTCATAAACATCCAGTCCGGCACCGCCAAGTTTCCCATTCTGAAGATATTTCGCAAGGATTTTCTCGTGAATAACAGCGCCCCTCGACGTGTTGATCAGAATCGCCCCCTGTTTCATTTTCTTCATCTCCGCTTCATCAATCAGATGATGTGTCTCTGCATTGAGCGGACAGTGCAGGGAAACCACATCTGATCTTTCCAGGAGTTCATCGAAGCTGACCAGGTGACAGTTATAATCCTCTTCAAGATCTTCAGGTAACCTTGTGCGATTGAAATAGATTACTTTCATACCGGAGGCTATGGCTCTCCTGGCGAAAGCCCGGCCAATCCTGCCCATACCCACTATGCCGAGTGTCTTACCATAAATTCCTGTACCCAGATTCTCCATCATACCCCATTTGAAATTTGGATTGGTCCTGAGGCCACGATCCGTGAGGGCTATCTTCCTGGTAAGGGAAAGGAGCAGGCCAAAGGCCATTTCCGCGGTAGGCTCGGTGACAGCATTGGGGGTATTGCAGACGACAACTCCCATTTCTGTTGCCTTGGCTACATCAATATTGTTGTACCCTACACCAAAATTGGCAATGATGCGAAGCTTTCTCGCACACGCCATCGTCTCAGCTGTGAGTGGTCGTTCAAACACGGAGAGTACACCGTCCGCCTGACCGATATGCTGTTTTATTTCGTCATTAGAAAACATAAAATTTTCTGTCGGGTAGATCAGTTCACACTTTTGCCCCAGTTCCAGGAGACCCTGTTTAGGTAAGGCTGCTACGATTAGGATTCTTGGTTTCATAATTATTGTAGTATATGCCAGTATAATAGAAACGTATCGATGAAATCAATAAAGGTACAGACATCATGAGGTACAAGAGGGAGAGATAGACGGGTGCGACCCATCCGGTGGTCCGCAGGGTGATCCCCATGGAGATCATCAAGGCCATCATCATATAGCTTCTGAAATTAAAAAAGGAGAAGAGGCAAGGTAACGCTTCTTTCATGTTCAAAATTCTGTGAGTATGTTTTAGCGAAATTTTTGAAAACATCTTCAGGTAAAAAACAATTCCGCCCGCAAGCGTAAAAAGTAGTTTCAATCCTAAAAGCCGGCTTTTCAAATCGAGCATTTTATATCCTCTGAAAAGGAGCATGGAACCCGCGAAAGTCCAGACGGCGGCGGCTACAAACAGCAGAACCCTTTTGGAAACGCCAGGTTTGAGCCGGGATAGAATATTTTCTGTATTCATCTGGTTATATTTTGTTTTTTAATGGCCAGATGGAATCGAAGATCAGCGAAGCTAATACCCACATAATCATTTTCGGTTGGTGAGAACATGTGCTAATGGGTATTTCAATTAACTGATACTTATAAATTCTTCAATTATTGTCCACCGCAGCGGCAATCTGCCTTCGATTGACGATGCAAATGAAATTAAAAATTGTGAAACTTACTTCACCAGCGCCAAAATTTCGATGATCCTGCCTGTGATTTTGACTATTTCCCCCAAAAGATTCGTCAATCTGAACAGTCGCCTTGAAGTGTCTGCCATTTCTTCATTTAGCGCTTTGAGCGCCTTTGTCTCTTCTTTCAGGGCTGCAATCAGGTTCTTTTCCAGTGTTGCAACCAGCAGTCTTTCAAGGTTTCTCAGGTGCAAAGTCGCCTTTTCGAGACTGAGCATTTCGTTTTTGGTCAACCCTGCTTTCCCCATCTCTAAAGCTATTTCAGCCTGAGCAATTCTAATCTGCTCCAAAGAATATTCCTTCTCTTGATTTTTCATTTTTTACTTTTTACTTTTCGACCCTTCCCGGTCCCTGAGCGGAGCCGAAGGGCCTTGCGGCCGTAGGCCCTTCGGCTCCGCTCAGGGACCGAGAGCTTTCACTTCCCTAAATGCATTGTTCAATTCATCCATATCTTTGTAAAAATTGTTCAGGTAAAAAATTGTCTCTGCCAAACTCTTTTTTTGGTTGATCTCTGCGACCAGCATTTTATGGGCTGATTTCAGGTTTCCGGCTGCCCGGATGGTCAGGTTTCGTAAATTCTTCAGCTCCTCAACAGTTTTCATTAGGGCAATGAACTCCTTGTCACTCTCGATGACAGGATTGCTCCTTTTCGTATAATAGAAACGGAAACTCTCCTGTACACCGGATTCTTCCGCGTCAATAAGCTGACCTATCCCGTCGGATGATAGGAATTTCACCATCTCCGTACATAAATCAGAAACCAGCGTATCTGCCTGATTGACAAATCTCTTTAAGGCTTTCATCTGCCTGTGTGCAAGAACGGTATTGGTGGTGACATTCATCGACATGGTCAGAACCGTGCCAGTTCCTGATGGCAACTTATGGCCAATACTCATAAGATTATATTGAACGACAAGCTCATCGAGGTCCGATCCGAGTCTTCCATAGAGAATTTTTTGTGCTTTGAACGGAGCGTCACTGGATAGCGCCTCCAATCCCCGGGCATAATCATCCATTATTTTGAAAATAGTTCTTATCCTACCTGGAATCCTGTCATTGTTAATGCGTTCCCTTACAATGGAATTCAATTCGGCAAGATGCTGATCCGGATCCGTGAACGAACCGGCATACCAGACTCCCCTGGCCTCTCTGGTTTCTGCAATTCCTTTCATGATCTTTTCCGGATAGGCGGAGAAATCTTCGGTCTTGCCGGCAAACTGCCGCACTACTTTAAGCTGCTGACGGGAAACCGATCTACAGCCTCCCGCAATCTGAAGAATGGCCATGCAGAAAAAAAGAAATTTCATAAGATAAATATTTGGAATAGGTTACAATGACAACAACCAAAAAGTCAGATTTTTGTTTACTCCTTTTGAAAATATTTAAAATAATTAGGGGTACTTAAAGAAAATTTTATAGTTTTGTCCCGAACAAAAGAACTAGGATGACACGTTTGGCAAATACATATTGGTGGTGGCTGGCTTATAACTCTCAAAAGTCGTAAGGTAGCACAACCTGTATTTACCCTAATTCATAAAGTAAAAAAGAGGCCTGCCGCAATTGCGACAGGCCTCTTTTCTTTTTAAAAAATAAAATATGAGCACTTATCAGGTAGATGAAAATGGTTATTACGGGCCGTTTGGCGGTGCCTACATCCCGGAAATTCTGCATCGCTGCGTAAGCGAACTGCAGTCGACCTATTTGCAGGTCATTGAGAGCGAAGAATTCAAAACGGAGTTTCACCAGTTACTCAGGGATTATGTAGGTCGACCGTCGCCTTTATATCATGCCAAACGTCTCAGTTCCGTTTACGGCTGCAAGATCTATCTCAAACGGGAGGATCTGAACCATACCGGTGCGCACAAAATCAACAATACCATCGGCCAGATTCTGATCGCACGAAAAATGGGCAAGACCCGGATCATTGCCGAAACCGGCGCGGGTCAGCACGGTGTCGCAACAGCAACCGTCTGTGCGCTGATGAATATGGAGTGCGTAGTTTACATGGGGAAAACGGATATCGCCCGCCAACATATCAACGTTCAGAAGATGAAAATGCTCGGCGCGGAAGTCGTATCGGTTACTTCAGGAAACATGACTTTGAAAGACGCTACCAATGAAGCGATCCGCGACTGGTGTTGCAATCCGGCAGACACTTACTACATCATCGGCTCGACCGTCGGACCACATCCTTACCCGGACATGGTGGCGCGTCTGCAATCCGTCATCAGCGAGGAGATCAAGTCACAGCTGCTTGAAAAAGAAGGCCGGGACTATCCAGATTGGCTCATCGCTTGTGTGGGCGGGGGCAGTAATGCGGCCGGAACCATCTATCATTACCTGGATGATGAAAGGGTTAAGATCGTGCTGGCAGAGGCAGGCGGCAGGGGAGTCGACTCAGGAGAGAGCGCCGCGACCATTCAATTGGGGCGGATTGGAATTCTTCACGGCTCCAAATCATTGGTTATGCAGAGCGAGGACGGTCAGATCGAAGAGCCCTACTCTATCTCCGCCGGACTCGACTATCCCGGTATCGGACCCATGCATGCCCATTTGGCCACTACTAAAAGGGCCACTGTTCTGGCAGTCGATGATGACGAGGCGCTAAAAGCAGCTTTCGAACTAACACGTATCGAGGGGATTATCCCGGCACTTGAATCTGCTCATGCCTTGGGAGCTCTGTCAAAAGTGGCCTTTAAACCCACGGATATAGTGGTACTGAACCTATCGGGAAGGGGCGATAAGGACATGGATACTTATATAGAAGAGATGAAACCCGGTCCCTGAGCCTGTCGAAGGGCCCTTCGACAGGCTCAGGGACCGGGAATGGCGCGTTTGAGAAGGTTAGGGTCGAGGGGCGAAGTAAGAAGGTGAGAAACCGTGAAAATGGGAAAAATTAAAATAATATGAATATGGAAGGTAAATATAAATACACGGCATTCAGTAAACGGGTACTTGGTGACATTCATACGCCCGTCAGCATCTACCTGAAAGTAAGGGATGTATACCCTGAGTCAGTACTACTGGAAAGCTCTGACTCCCACGCAAGTGAGAACAGTCTTTCCTTCATTGCCCTGCGTCCCATGGCCAGGGTCTCCATCAACAGCGGAATTTGCACAGCTGCCTTTCCGGACGGTAAAGTGTCTGAAAAAATCCTCAGCAAGGAATTTACCCTGACTGATGCACTCAACGATTTTATGAACCGGTTTCAGGTGACCGGCGAACAAGCTGATATTTGCGGAGTATTCGGTTATACCGCATTTGATGCAGTACGATACCTCGAAAATATTCCAGTCATAGAGACCCATCAGGCAGAGAATGATGCGCCCGATCTGCTCTACATCCTCTATAAATATATCCTGGTTTTCAACCACTATACCGATGAACTCACCCTTATTGAACTGACCGCAGAAGGGGAGTCTCCTGATCTGAGGCAGCTCGAAACGCTGATTGCCAACCGCAATTATGCCTCCTATGATTTCCGCCTGAATGGCAAGGAAAGTTCTCCGATTACCGATGAAAAGTATCGTGAGATGGTCCGCAAGGGAATATCCCACTGTTTGAGGGGAGATGTTTTCCAGGTGGTGCTTTCGCGGAGGTTTGAGCAGTTATTTATTGGCGATGACTTCAAAGTTTACAGGGCGCTCCGTAGTGTGAATCCTTCCCCCTACCTCTTTTACTTTGATTTCGGAGGATTCAGAATTTTTGGCTCTTCCCCGGAGACGCATTGTAAAATCACTAATGGAAGGGCCACCATCGATCCCATCGCCGGAACAGTTCGCAGGAGCGGTGTCGTGGTGCAGGACAAAGCATTGAGCGACATGCTGCTTCATGACCCGAAAGAGAATGCGGAACATGTGATGCTGGTTGACTTGGCGCGCAATGATCTTAGTCGGAACTGTCACGATGTCGGCATCGATTTTTACAAGGAGGTTCACTATTTTTCTCACGTGATCCACCTGGTTTCCCGCGTAAGCGGAACCATTAACCAGAATAGTAATCCCATCAAAACTTTTGCCGACACTTTCCCGGCAGGGACCCTAAGCGGAGCGCCCAAGGTAAGGGCTATGCAGCTGATTTCGGAGATCGAACCGCACGACCGCGGTGCTTACGGCGGATGTATCGGATTCATCGGATTTAATGGGGCGCTTAATCAGGCCATAACGATAAGGACATTTGTCAGCAGGGGAAATACCCTCTTCTACCAGGCCGGTGCAGGCATCGTGGCCAAAAGCAATGATGAGAGTGAACTTCAGGAAGTTAATAATAAGCTTGGCGCACTGAAAAAGGCGATTGATATCGCAGAAACACTGATAAATTAAGGGACATGCAAAGAATATTACTGATCGATAATTACGATTCCTTCACCTACAACCTGGTTCATCTGATTAAATCTTTTGGACAGGAGGTTGATGTCAGAAGAAATGACGCGCTCACGGTTGAAGAAGCGGATACCTATGATAAGATTCTGCTGAGTCCCGGTCCCGGGATTCCCTCAGAAGCTGGATTGCTGTTAGAAATCGTAAGGCATTGTGCTCCCAAAAAGAGTATTCTGGGAGTTTGTCTGGGACATCAGGCAATTGCCGAGGTCTTCGGTGCCACGCTGGTGAATTTGAAAGAAGTGCATCATGGTGTAGCGTCTCAGATCAATGTGACGGCCAATGACAGCCTTTTCAGGGGATTAGGCAATAATTTTGAGGCTGGCCGTTATCACTCCTGGGCAGTGAGTCAGGAGAATTTTCCGGACGAACTCGAGGTGACGGCAATTGATGATTCCGGGGAGATCATGGCTTTGCGACACAAAAAATATGACGTGAAGGGCGTGCAGTTTCATCCGGAGTCGGTGCTTACACCTTTAGGAGCGAAGATCATGGAGAACTGGCTTAATACCACAAACAAATGAAGCAGCTATTATACAGATTATTTGAGCACCAGATTCTGGGTCGCGAAGAAGCCAGACAGATCCTGCAGAACATGGTGTCCGGAAAGTTTACTGAGGCCCAGATCGCCTCACTGATCACCGTTTTTCTGATGAGGAGTATTTCCGTGGAGGAATTGGCCGGTTTCCGAGATGCCTTGTTAGACATGAGGGTCGTTATTGACCTCAGCGAATTCGATCCCATCGATATCGTCGGCACCGGTGGTGACGGGAAAAATACCTTCAATATCTCTACTGCATCCTGTTTTGTCGTGGCCGGAGCGGGTTACAAAGTCTCCAAACACGGAAATTATGGCGCGACCTCCATCAGCGGAGCCTCCAATGTGATGGAATATCACGGCGTGAAATTCACGACAGACAACGATCATCTGAAAAGGTCCATCGCAGAATCGAACATGGCCTATCTTCATGCGCCGATTTTTAATCCGGCCTTGAAGGCAGTGGCCGGGGTCAGAAAGAGTCTTGGTGTCCGAAATTTCTTCAACATGCTTGGCCCTTTAGTTAACCCGGCAATGCCGCGCAATCAGTTACTGGGAGTTTACAACCTTCCACTGTTAAGACTTTACAGTTACTCCTTCCAACAGAGCGGCAACAGGTTCGCGGTGGTGCACAGCCTGGATGGCTACGACGAAATCTCGCTGACGGATTCCTTCAAGGTAGTTACCGGTCAGCGTGAGCATATTTACAGTCCGGAGGAGCTTGGCCTGGCACGCAATGCTGAAGCCGACCTCTTCGGCGGAGACACCATAGAAACGGCAGCAGCCATCTTCGATCAGGTGCTGGCAGGTACCGCAACACCGGCACAAAACAACTGTGTGATCGCCAACTCGGCCTTCGCCATTCAGGTACTTTGTCCGGAAAAAACGATTGCAACCTGTCTGGATGAAGCCCGCGAATCGCTGGTAAGCGGGAAGGCACTGCAAAAATTCAAACGATTCCTCGAACTCAACTCTTAGTGTTATGCAGGATATTTTACAGGAAATAATCATCCGGAAGCGCATGGAGGTGGAACAACAAAAGGCAGTTATTCCACTTGCAGCGCTTGAACGTTTGCTACCTGCGGCGCTGGAGAGGCCTGTTTTTTCCATGTGTGCAGCACTTGCTGAATCTTCCACAGGCATTATTGCCGAGTTCAAGCGAAAATCCCCTTCCAAGGGTTGGATTTTTCCTGATGCCCGCGTTGAAGAAGTGCTGCCTGCCTATGAAAAGGCCGGTGCGTCTGCCTGCTCCATTCTTACCGATCATCACTTTTTCGGAGGATCCCTGGAAGATCTCGTCACTGCCAGAAAATTGGTCAGTCTGCCACTTCTGAGAAAGGAATTCATCATTGACTCTTATCAACTGGTCGAAGCCCGGATCGCCGGAGCCGATGCCATTCTGCTTATCGCTGCCGTGCTGACTCCGGAAAACTGCCTGAACCTGGCGCAAAAAGCCAGGGAACTGCAGTTAGAGGTCTTGCTGGAAATTCATGCAGAGAAGGAGTTGGAATATCTGAATCCTTTTATCGATATGTTAGGCATCAATAACAGGAATCTGGGTACTTTTGAAACATCACTCAGTCACTCCTTTAACCTGGCAGAGAAATTATGCGGGTTGCAAAGCAGTGCACTTCTGGTCTCGGAAAGCGGCATATCCCTGCCTTCTACCGTGAAAGAACTAAGGCAGCATGGGTTTCGCGGATTTTTAATTGGCGAAACCTTTATGAAGGGTGGACAACCAGGAAAAACTTTATCAGAATTTATCAACGGAATCAGGTCATGATCATCAAAGTTTGCGGAATGAGGGACGCTTTGAACATCAAACAGATCGCTGCCATTGAAGGTGTTGACCTGATTGGGATGATCTTTTATCCTTCCTCTCCACGTTATGTTAATTCGCAAGTTACCGCTGATTCCGTCGCTTCCTTAAAAGAGACAGGCAGGGTCGGTGTTTTCGTCAATGAAAGATTAGAAGTAGTGGTACAGAAAAGCACCTTTTATCACCTTGACTATCTACAACTTCATGGTAATGAAACTCCTGAATATTTGGCAGCTTTAAAAAAACTGATCGCGGATAACATCCGGTTTATCAAGGCATTTTCCATCCGGTCGGAAAAGGATATTGATCTTACAATGGATTATGAAGGACTATGCGACTACTTCCTTTTCGACACGCCAACGAGTAAATACGGGGGCTCTGGGCTGACCTTCGACTGGAATATCCTGCAAAAATATGCCGGTGCTACGCCCTTTCTGCTGGGTGGCGGTATTGCACCTGACAGTTTCGATGAACTTGACAAATTTCAACACCTGAGATGGGCAGGGGTGGATCTCAACAGCAGATTCGAGACTGCTCCGGGACTTAAAGATGATGCCCTTATTACAGATTTCATCAAAAATATTAAATTATTACACTCATGAACCGTCTGACGCAGCTATTTCAAAGAAAAAAAAGCAACATTCTGTCTGTCTATTTCACTGCCGGATACCCCCGGCTGGAGGACAATCTGCCTATCCTGACCGCACTGGAAAAAAATGGGGTAGATCTGGCTGAAATTGGTATCCCTTTTTCTGACCCGATGGCGGATGGTCCTGTGATTCAACACTCTGCAGGTGAGGCGCTGCGCAATGGCATGTCGCTAAGATTGCTTTTTGAACAACTCCGGGAAGTGCGTAAATCTGTTAAGATGCCGTTGATTCTGATGGGTTATCTCAACCCGATCATGCAATATGGTTTTGCGCGATTCTGCCAATCCTGCACCGAAGTGGGTATCGACGGCATGATCATTCCCGATCTTCCTTTTGCCGATTACCTGGAGAATTACAAAAATATTGCTGAAGCTCATGATTTGAAAATGATTATGCTGATTACCCCGGAAACGTCAGATGAGCGAATCCGTCTCATCGATCAGCACACAGAAGGTTTTATCTATCTGGTTTCAAGTGCTTCGACGACCGGGGCTCAGCAGCAATTTGATGAAGTAAAGCAGGCTTATTTTACAAGGGTATCTGCCATGAAACTGCGCAATCCTCTTTTGGTCGGGTTTGGTATCAGTAACCGGGCGACGCTGGAAGCTGCCACGGCCCATACTAGCGGTGCCATCGTGGGAAGTAAATTTATTCAATTACTGGAAGAGAAGGCAACACCTGATGAGGCTGTCAGGGCATTATTGAATGCCTTAAAAAACTGAAGATTAGACTCATTATAAATAGCGACTTTCAAATAAACTTGATCAGAAAGAGTGCCAGAATCAGTGTGATAATGGAGACAATCATGATAAATCTGCCAAATTTCCCCACGTTTTCCTCCGAATCCCGGGCAATATATCCTGTAATGACTCCGATGACAGCAGCCAGTATAAGGAACGAGGCTGTGATGGTATAGCCGGCCAGCAGGGTAATGGCAACGAGACCAGGCAGACCAATCAGCGCGATCACCAAAACGGTCAGGCAGCCCTTTGCCTGAAAAAACTCAAAGAAGAAGGAGAAGAATTTAATCGCAAAATAGGCGATCAGCACGACGAAAAGTAAGGCCGGGATAAAAAACCAGGGATTATACAGGTCGGTTGTGAGTGCTGATTCGAGTGTGTCCATTCATCAAATGTAAATATTTTTTTACTTACCGCGGACGATTGCCTTGATCATACCCTGAAACATCACCAGATGAATCGGCAGAAGTAGCCACCAGTAGAGTCTGCCGCTCAGTCCTTTCGGCATAAAGGTGGCTGTCTGGGTCAGATAAAGACCATCATCCCTCATGCCGATTTTGAATTCCAGCCATGCTTCACCCGGCACTTTCATTTCGGCAAAGAGAAGTAATCTATTGTTTTCGCGATCCACAATCAGTACCCTCCAGAAGTCGAGCGCATCGCCCGGGTTGAGGTCTGTTGCATTGCGACGGCCGCGACGAAGCCCAACACCGCCAACCATTTTGTCAATTACCCCTCTGATATTCCAGATCCAGTCCGCGAAATACCATCCGGTTTCACCGCCAATGGCGAATATCCGGTTGAGCACCTTATCAGGATCGCCCTCCAGCTTAAGACTTCTCCTGTCGTGGAGTATTCCATAGGTCGGAACATCAAGGTATCCAAACAGTTGATTCCCCTTAGCCATTGAAACCGCATCGGTCCAGCTGGAAGCAACTGTGTCGAGGTTAATGCGCTCCAATGCTCTTTTACATGCTTCCCGGTAGGTAAGCGGATGTATACCCAACATTTGCTGCAGTCGGTTGTCTTTGCAGACCACCTCAACTTTCATGCTGTCGACAAGGTTAACGGCCAGATAGTAAGAGGTGGAGGTTACAAAATAAAGCCAGTAGGAAGACATTCTGGGGCTAAAAAAGGGAATGACGACGATCCATCTTTTCAATCCGCGTACTTCTGCATATTGCAGGAGCATCTGTTTGTAAGATAGTATTTCGGGTCCACCGATATCAAAAATGTCGTCGTAAGTTTGAGGGTTTAGCATGCAGCCGGTAAGGTATTTAAGTACATCCGCCACGCCAAGTGGCTGACAGAGTGTTTTTACCCAGGCTGGAGCCACAACAACCGGAAGTATCTCCATCAGGTCGCGAATGATCTCGAAGGAAGCGCTTCCGCTGCCAACGATGATGCCTGCCCTCAGTACCGTGAGGTGTTTGCCAGATTCACGTAGCAGGAGTTCAACATTTTTCCTGGACTGAAGATGCCTTGAAAGCTTTTTGGAGTTGGAAATTCCGCTTAAGAATATGATTTGCTGACAGTTAGTCTTGCTAATGAAACTGGCGAAATTTCTGGCCGACAATGCCTCTTCCTCCATGAATTGTCCGATAGAAGAGGACATGGAGTGCACCAGGTAAAACGCCACATCAATATCCAGCGAATGAAGGTGATCCGGAATAGGCTTCAATAGATCGATTTCGTGACCCGAAATTTTGGCAGTTGTCGAATTCGGTATGACCATGCGCTCCAGACTTCTGACGAAGCAGGTTAAATCGTGCCCGCCTACTGAAAGATTATTCAATAATCTTTTTCCGATGTAGCCGGTACTACCTGTTAATAATACCTTCATCGATCAGAAGGATTATTCGTAGAGTACTTTATGGCACTCGGAGCAGAAAGAAGTCTTCCAGGCGCCCTTGATTTCTATTGGATGAACAAATTCGAGCGCCTTATCCGTTGAACTGGTCGTCACCTTCCCGGTAGGACCCTGATTGACAATAGTATGGCAAAGATCGCAATTGCGCGAAATCGTTTCACCTTTTTCTGTTTTGTGACGATCAGAGTGGCAACGGAAACAGCCGTCAGATTCCAGGTGGCCAATATGGTTCAGGTAACGGGTCGACTCGGCCCTCATATAAGGGAAGGCATTGTTATTATATTCTGTCTGGATTGCGGTGATTGCCTGGGTGATTCTGGGTGATTCTTTGGCATAAATAGCCGGATAGTTGTCCTTATAAAAACTAGTAACTGTCTGATTGATACCGTTCATAGCAGAATCCATGCTGGTATAGGTAATCTTCAGGGCCTCCATCGCCGCTTTTTTGATGTAAGGAATATCCTTTGGAATCTTTCCGGCTACCATGGCATTGTTGATGTAGAAGGTCGGAGAATTGTAAAGGTGCGACGGACGGTTGTGACAATCCATGCAGTCCATGACCCTGGCTGGAATTGAATCCAGTGTAACCTTGGCAACAGGATTCTCAGTATCCATGAAAGTCTTCACTTCACCGGTTTGCAGATTGGTCATTTTCACCCAGGGAATACTCTCCCTATCGGCAGTTGTAGAGACATATTCGATCTTAAAATTCTTATTGATATGCCAGTGAATACCCTCTGTCAAACCCATGGAACTGTATTCGGGACCGATCTTCATCATCAGTGAGTTGTTCCATTCTGTACTTGCAGAGTCTGTCAGGTAGGAACGGATATTAATCAGCTTCCTGGAATAGAATTTTTCGGGCCAATGGCAACGTTCGCAGGTCTCACGGGCTGGTCTCAGGTTATGTAAAGGGGTTCCGATCGGGCGGGCATATTTTTTAAATATTACGGAATAGACCTGGTAAAGTCCTGACATTTTTGATTTTATGTACCAGTCGGCACCTTCTCCAACATGACACTCGACACAGGCGACCCTGGCATGAGGAGAATGCTGGTAGGAGACAAATTCAGGCTCCATCACCTGGTGGCAAAGTTTACCGCAAAACTCGACGGATTCAGTATATTGAAATGCCTTGTAACTTCCCATTGCGGAAATCAGCAAAAGAATCACTGTGATAATAGAAATAGTTATGAATCCAGAGCGGAATTTTTTATCGTTTAAATTGAATACGGGCCAGTTTCCGGGTTCCTCCGGCGTCGTGTCCTTTTTGCGGATCCGAAGAACAATACCCAACGGAATCATCAGCAGACCGATAACAAGAAACATCGGTACGATGATATAGATGTACAATCCCAGGTAGGTGTTACTCTGTGCGGAAAACATGGAAAAGAGAAAAAGGACAAGAATCACGAGCAAACTGTTGGCTGCGATTACGAACCCGGTAAGGCTCATCCAGTTGTAAAAATTCCTAGATGGTTTCATGTGTTTTTGATTTGATATTTCATCAAAAATATAGCTTTTTATCTAAATATATAGATGAGATATCTTAAAAAGATTCATTCTCAATAACCAATTACAAAGGGTATTATGACAGTATGCTATTCAAAAAATGTGCTTCGTATGAATATTTTTGCGAATTTTGAAAACAAAATATTCTCCTTTCATGCAAGACATAGCTACCCTGAAAGATGTTCATTTACTGGTGGATACTTTTTACGCCAAAGTAAGAGAGGATCAGACGATTGGTTTTTTTTTCAATGGCCGGCTGGAAGGTCGCTGGGAGGCACACCACAAGAAACTATACCGGTTCTGGCATACTGTTTTGCTCAGACGTCCCGACTATTTTGGCAATCCGGTTCCAATCCATTTCAACATGCAGCTTAAGAGGGAGCATTTCGACCAATGGCTCAAAATTTGGTGCACTAACGTGGATGAATTATTCGAAGGGATTGTAGCCGAAAGGGCCAAGTTCCGGGGCAAAACCATTGCAAATGCTTTTTACAGCAAGATTAAGAAAGCGGACAGCCAAAAGAGTTAAGTTACTTCCCCTCCTTGTCCAGAAAATAGAAGTACAGTTTTTCGATGGCTGTTCTTATGGCGTCATTGATAGGTATCTGCTGAACGGCAAGATCAGGATCAATGGCCAGAAGTTTCATGAAATAATTACTGAAGACCGGCATTTCTTCTGGATTTCCGGCAGCCAATTCTGCCGCTTTGGCGACGGCAGCGGCTTTGGTAGTTTTCATGATTTTACATGTTACAAGCACAGGATGGTTTTCCCGGTTTAATCTGTAACCGAAACCAAATAGTCTGCAAATCAGTCCTCTGTGCTCATAATATTTGCATCCCCATTCCCCTTTCGCGGAGGCTTCCGGATCGAAGCATGCGCACCATTTGTGCTCAGGATTATCCAGCTTTACTAAAAAATCATTGACTTTTTCATTCCTATAAAGCCAGGCAGCCAGTGGCATAAACTCGAGCGGAGATGCCTCAATATCAATCTTTCTGCAGCATATACCGCAAAAATCAAGACATTGGAGTCCGCTTTGCTGAGAGGTCTCTTTGAGATGATTGTCCAGTTCTTCAAACACCCTTTCTACCTCTTCAATGATCCAAGTTTGTCGCATGCTGTCCTAAATTGATAAAAAAATCCGGAACGTTTCCGGATTTTTTTATCAATGTTATTTAAGTTCAATATTTTTTGGCGAAATCCTCGGCGATGGCATTAATGACTTCATCACCAAGATCTGAACCGCTATGAATAACGATCCGGTAACGGAAAGTAACCGATTTACCTGCCGGGATGCTATAGTTCAGCGTCTCTTTCCCTTTAGTAAATACGCTCCATCCCAGCGGGTTAGCAGCAAACAAACCATATCCGCGCGCATGCCAGAAAGTTGGGTAACCAACATTTTTCGGATGGTCAAGCATGATGATGGCGATTTTTTCACTGCCGATGGTTCCGTTCAGGTCCATCCATTTGCCGCGTGTCGACCAAACTGCATCATCTTTGATCCCTTCGCTGCTGCGGTAGCTGCCGGTTACACCTTCGTTGGACATGACCTTCACGGTAGTGGGATTACCCTTGGCATCTGTCATGACAATATTATCCTTTGATGGAAGCTCTAACTGACGGGCAACGCGGATGGCAAAGACACCTTCTTTGTTATCGGCCATCGACACAGGCTCTTTTCCGGCTGTCAGCGTGGTAATTCTATCGATCACACGGGATGCACCCTGGTTGCTGAAACGCAATTCAGTCTTCTCTGCAAGCAATTGTTTTCCATCCGGTGCATCCCAGGTGGCATTTACAACAAGGATTCCATGACCCTTTCCGCCCTCTTTCTTTTCAATCGATTTTTGGTGAATGATGCCATATTGATTTTTCTTTGCAGCAGGAATTGCCTCTGAATTATTCCAGAAATCGAGTTTGTCGACATCTCCATAGTTGAACCAGATACCGATATGGTGAGGATGGTCGACCCGTTCTCCAGCCCTCGGTTTTAGCGGGAATCCGCGGGTTACTTCAGTGCCTGCAGAAGTGATGACAGGATACAAAACCGGCTTCATTACGTTATCTGGCCAGATATAAGAAGTAAAAAGTTTACCATCCATCAGGATATCTATCTGCTTCTGATCACTTTTGTCGACAAAAGAGACGGTCCCCTGCTCCTTGCCCACCGGAGTATCTTTCGAAAATAAGGTTTGGGTTGCTACCAATTGTAAACCAATAACACCCAAAATCAACATTGCTCTAAATTTCATAGATCTAAAAGTTTAATGATTCGTAAAAATAACAAATCTCCATTACTCCTTGACCGTGTGAGAAATATTTCTGGGAGAAAATTAATATTTCACCTAATCGGTTTTTTACAAGGAGACAATGTTGTAAATTCGCGACGATGCTTATTGCGTAAATGGCAATATTAAAACAAACTACTGATTACTCCGCAAAATGGGTCAAAATTCTAACATTTCTTGAGAATCTATCTTACTGCTTCTTTCAGGGTACTATTTTTCCTTTTCTTTCCATCTTTTAACTAACAATAAATGAGGCACATCCTGTTTTCAATTGTGTTGCTATTTCTCACACTGACTGTTTCTGCACAACCTGAGAACTGGTATATTTCGCTTTCAATGGGGGGCTGTCTGCCGGTAGGTTCCTTTGCTGATACAAATCCTGCCAGTGCGGAGAACGGTTTTGCTTTGAAAGGATTTGCCCTCAATTTGGATGCGACTTATCCGCTGAGCGCTCATTGGGGCATTAAGGGAATGGTCATGCTAACCAGCAATCCGGTAGATCGCAACGGTATGGGTACGCTGATGGAAAACAGGATGAAGAAACAAGTTTCTTTCACGGAACCAGAACGAACGAACCTTGCATTTTCTGTCAATTCGTGGATGTCTAACAGCATGATCATCGGACCAGTGTACAGCCTTAATTTCAATAAAGTAGCATGGGATTTTCAATTGATGGCAGGGATGCATGTCGCTTATTTGCCAAATCAAAACCTTCTTCTCAGCAATCCTGACAATGAATGGGAATACATGCAAAGAAATACAAATCCAGTCAATATATCTTTGGATCTTCTGGCGGGTACTGCCTTGAGGTTTCCCGTAACCGAGAAGATCCAGCTGAAAGTTGCTGTGGATTACCAGAAATCCAGGATCAAAAACAGCTACGAAGAGCTCAGGATGAATTTTCTGGGGACCTCTTATTCTGTTGATCATCTTGGAAACGGAAGTAACATTGTACCAAAAGATGTGGTGATCGGAACAGTGGGTTTTGTCTTCTATCTATAAGAAATGACTGCTACTCCTTCATACCTTTCGGATCCACGATGAGTTTAAAATCATGACCCCATCGCGCGTTCCCATTTCGATCAAGTCGGAGCTGAAGTCATAGGGGAAATATTGATAGGCTGAGTTTAGAGTGGAGGCGTTTGTGGTTTGATGTCTTAAGACTATAAAAAAAAACCTGCTTGAATCAAGCAGGTTCGAAAAAGACTCACACCTTGTTACTCAGGTGCTATGGCATCCGTAGGACATACTTCGGCACATGATCCGCAATCGGTACAAAGCGCAGCATCAATTTTATAGATTTCACCTTCGCTGATTGCTTCAACAGGACACTCATCCAGGCATGTTCCACACGCAATGCACTCATCAGAAATTTTATAAGCCATAACTTAAATTATTTGTTTTAGAGAAAATTATTTTCAGAACACTGCAGCAAAAGTACAAAGATTGTCCGAAAAAAAAATATTTAGGTTGAAATTTTCGAATTTAATCGAAATTAGATGTTCCTCCCAAAAGAACACCATGCACGTAGTCCGCAAGTTTCACAAAGGGGTTTTCTGGCCTGGCAAACATATCTTCCGTGCAGAATCAGCCAATGATGTGCGACAGGCAGCAGCTCTGGGGCAAAAAGCCTGACAAGTTGTCTTTCTGTCTCTTCCGGTGTTCTGGATCCAACTGTCAGACCGAGTCGTGCCGATACCCTGAAAACATGCGTATCCACTGCCATAGCCGGTTTGTTAAAAACCACGGACAATATCACATTAGCCGTCTTTCTTCCTACACCTGGCAACTTCAGCAAATCCTGCATTTCATCCGGTACAGTACCTTGAAAATCGGAGATCAATTTCCGCGCCATTCCAACTAGATTCTTTGCTTTATTGTTCGGATAGGAACAGGACATGATGTGTTCAAACACCTCTTCCGGCTCGACTTCAGCCATTTTTTCCGGGGTTGGGAAACGCTGGAATAGTGCCGGTGTTATTATATTGACGCGTTTATCAGTGCATTGGGCGGAGAGTATTGTGGCTACCAGCAACTGATAGGGATCCTTATAATGAAGCTCCGTCTCCGCCACCGGCATATTCTCCTGAAACCAGGCTGTTATCTTCTCACATATTTCTTGTGGTTCCATCTCTATCAATTTACCTCCGCAAAATAATCATTTTCTACTCACCTTCCATCATCCCTTCGCTCCAGCGGATTTGCAATCTGCTGGTCATCTTTCACCAACGGATTGCAAATCCGTTGGAGCTTTATTCACTTTTCATTATTCACTTTTCATTATTCATTATTCATTTCCACTACCTTTGCACTTCATAATTATTTTACATGATTCCATACCTGCAACTCGACAATCTTTCAAAAAACTGGGGAGATTTAGAGCTCTTCAAAGATATCTCCTTCACCATCAATCAGGGTGATAAGGTAGCCCTGATTGCTAAAAACGGAGCAGGAAAGACGACCCTGATGAATATCCTGTCGGGCGATGAAGTCGCCGATAGCGGCAAAGTCATCATCAATACGGATATCCGGATAGGCTATTTGCGCCAATTGCCCGAACTGAACCCTAACGAGACCGTTCTGGAAGCGGCTTTCAGTTCAACAGGTGAAAATATTTCTGCAGTGCGCGAATATGAAAGCGCCATCGAAAGCGGAGACCAAAAGGCCATCGAAAAGTCCATGGACAGGCTCAACCAATTGAACTGCTGGGATTTTGAACTGAAAATCAAACAAATTCTCACCGAATTAAACATCCACGATCTGCAGCAACCCATCCGTGAATTGTCCGGCGGACAGAAAAAGAGGATCGCACTGGCCCACGTACTGATCGATGAACCTGACTTTTTGATTCTGGATGAACCAACCAACCACCTCGATCTGGAGATGATCGAATGGCTGGAACGTACCCTGGAAAAAGCCAAATGCACCCTGCTGATGGTCACCCACGACCGCTATTTCCTTGATCGTGTCTGCAATGAGATCATCGAGATGGATGAACATTCCCTTTTCAGATATAAGGGGAATTACTCCTATTATGTTGAGAAGCGCGATGAGCGGATTCAAAACCTCAACAGCGAAATCGAAAGGGACAGAAACCTTTTCCGGACGGAACTCGACTGGCTCAGAAGAATGCCTCAGGCCCGCTCTCATAAATCCAAATACCGGACCGAGGCTGCTTATCAGCTTAAAGAGAAGGCTTCCAGGCGTATCGAAGATAATAAACTCGAATTGGCCATCAACTCACAACGTTTGGGAAATAAAATCATTAACCTCGACCATCTGTCCAAGGCATTCGGCGACGTCACTATTCTGAAAAATTTCAGCTACAAATTTGCACGGTTCGAAAAGATTGGCATTGTAGGGAAAAATGGTTCCGGCAAGAGTACTTTTCTGAACCTACTGACGGGTGCTATTCCTGCCGACAGTGGTAAAATGGATACAGGAGAAACCGTTCAGTTCGGCTATTTCAGACAGGATGGAATTCAATTTTCACCCGACGACCGGGTCATCGACATCATCAAGGAGATTGCCGAAGTGGTGGAGATGGGAGATGGATCAAAACTGAGTGCCTCTCAGTTTCTTAACTATTTTCTTTTCCCGCCAGAAACACAATATTCCTTTGTGGGCAAACTGAGCGGCGGGGAGAAACGCCGGCTCTATCTGTGTACCATCCTGATACGGAATCCCAATTTCCTGATTCTCGACGAACCCACCAACGATTTGGATATCATGACACTGAATGTCCTGGAGGAATATCTGAAATCATTTAAAGGATGCACGATTGTGGTTTCCCACGACCGTTTCTTCATGGATAAGATTGTTGATCATCTGTTTGTTTTTGAGGGAAACGGAGTCATCAAAGATTTCCCCGGAAACTATACCGAATACCGCGACTGGGCCGAAGAAAAGGCAAAAGCCGAACAAGTTATTGTCAAAACGGACAAACCGGTCAGGGAAAAGCCGGTAACTGAAAAGAAAAAATTAAGCTTCAAGGAAAAAAAGGAGCTGGAAGAGCTTGAAAAAGATATCAGTAACCTGGAAAATGAGAAGAAAATCCTGGAGGAAGATCTCAATTCAGGGTTAATGGCCGCCGATTTATTGCATAAGAAATCGTTGCGTTACGGTGAAGTCACTTCTCAACTCGAAGACAAAGAAATGCGCTGGCTGGAATTAAGCGCAGACTGAGAGTAGGTATTTTTTGAAATCTTCAAATCCGGTACTCATTTCAACTGTTTTCTTCTCTCCTTTCATAAACTCCAGTAAACGCTCGGGCATTGGAACGTTGCCCTTACCAACGATTTTTTCTACTGTTTCAGTGAATTTTGCAGGATGGGCAGTCTCCAGAAAGATTCCGGTTTCACCCGGCAGCAACTGCTCTTTCAGTGCGCGGTAGGCTACGGCACCATGAGGATCAGGCAGATAACCACTATGTTGATAACAATCCGCAAGACTCTCCCTGATCTGGTCATCCGAATAAGTTGTTCCGGAAATCACGGCGCTTATCCGGGTGCGATCGTGTCCGAAAAGGTCAAGAATCCGGGCAAAATTACTCGGGTCACCTACATCCATGGCATTGGCTATCGTGGTAACGGAAGGTTTTGTTTGGTAATTACCTGATTGTAAGTATTTGTAAACCACATCGTTGCTGTTGTTTGCAGCAATAAAACGATCGACTGGTAGTCCCATGATGTTGGCAATCAGTCCGGCCGTGAGGTTGCCGAAATTACCGCTGGGGACAGAAAAGACGATCTTTGGGTCCTTTACTCTCAATTGTGCCACCGCATTAAAGTAATAGAAAGCCTGGGGCAGGAAGCGGGCTACGTTGATCGAATTGGCCGATGTCAGCACCATTTTTCTTCGAAGTTCATCGTCCATGAAAGCAGCTTTCACCAATGCCTGACAGTCGTCGAACGAGCCATCGACCTCGAGTGCAGTAATATTCTGACCCAAAGTGACAAACTGTTTTTCCTGTATTTCGCTCACTTTCCCTTTTGGATACAGAACGTGTACACTGATGCCGTCAATACCCAGGAATCCGTTTGCTACAGCACTCCCGGTATCTCCGGACGTGGCAACCAGGACATGCACCATCTTTTTTTCTTTCGAAATAAAATGAGCCAGCATCCGGGCCATGAACCTTGCTCCAACATCCTTAAAGGCGAGTGTCGGGCCATGAAACAATTCCAGGGAGTAAATATTTTTCTCAACTTCTACCAGAGGGGTATTGAAAATCAGGGTATCATAAACAATCTCGTGCAATATATCTAATGGAATATCTTCACCAAAAAAATTCTTTGCTACCTCGAAGGACATCTTCTGAAAAGTCATCACAGGCAACTGGGCAAAGAATACCGGATCCAGCGGAAGAATCCGTTCAGGCATATAGAGTCCCCTGTCGGGTGCCAGACCTTTGGTAACGGCTGTTTTTAAATCGACCGCAGGTGATAATTTATTGGTGCTATAATATTTCATATTAATCTTAAGAATTCTTCCATGAACTGCCGACCTTTTAATTCTCCATAGCTTCCCTGTTTTGCAGCCGTCTCGTCGTAGCGCTCAACGCTGTCAGGCGTTACGCCGGGGCAATAAATTACAAAAGGAACAGCTTCCCGCGTGTGAGTCCTAAGTTTCCAGGGTGTCGGATGATCGGGCAAGAGGGCTATGGTAACCGGTTCCGACATTTCAGAACACGCTACCATCAGATATTTCAGAATACGCTGATCGAGGTATTCGATGGTTCGGACCTTGAGATTCAGATCCCCTTCGTGACCTGCCTCGTCGCTGGCTTCCACATGCAGGTAAACGAAATCATGATCTGCCAACGCCTTGACCGCAGCCTCTGCTTTCCCCTCGTAATTGGTATTGTAGAGTCCGGTGGCGCCTTCGACCTTGATCACATCCAGTCCGGCATAGACGCCGATCCCCTGGATCAGGTCGACTGCCGAAATGACCGCACCTTTTTGTATTCCGAAGAGTTCTTTCAGGCTTTTCATGGCCGGTTTGTAGCCGGGAGACCAGGGCCAGATGGAGTTGGCGGGTGTTTTGCCCAGCGATTTCCTGGTAAGGTTAACAGGATGATTCTGAAGTAATTCCTGCGAGCGCAACATCAGTTGATTGAGAAGTTGCGCAGTTTCCTGACCAGATGGATCTGCCATTTTGGGCAATAATGGCTTATATTCTTTCCCCGGAAAATCGTGGGGAGGCGTGCAAATGACGTTTTTATTTCCCCCTTTAATAACCAGCAGGTGGCGGTAAGAAACACCTGTATAAAATTGGACCCTGTCATTTCCAAGATTTTCATTCAGAAACCGGATCAGTACATCGGCCTCTTCTGTCGTGATATGACCGGCCGAATGATTCAAAATAATCTCCCCGGTGAGTGTGACCAGGTTGCAGCGCATCGCAAGGTCACCCGCATGAAGTTCGACACCCATGCTTGCTGCCTCAATTACTCCCCTTCCTTCATAAATTGCTTCAACATCGTAACCGAGCACGGCCAGATTGGCCACTTCACTACCTGGATGCAGGGAATCGGGAATCGTTTTGAGTGTGCCGTTTCGGCCGAGGGTAGCCAGGCGATCCATATAAGGGGTGCTGGCAAGCATCAGAGGGGTCTTGCCACCGCACTCTGCCTGTGGCTGATCGGACATGCCATCACCCAGTAAAATGATGTATTTCATAATTAGATATTAGCAACTTTGATCAGATCCGCGAAAACTCCGGCGGCTGTAACTGCCGCACCTGCTCCGTACCCTTTGATCAGCATCGGAGATTCATTGTACCTTTCAGTTGTAAGCAGGATAATATTATTGCTCCCTTCCAGGTCGTAAAACGGATGACCGGGTCCGACCGCCTGTAATGATACGGAGGCTCGCCCTTCTTCCATCAGTCCAACGAAGCGCCATTTCTTCTTTTCCTTTTCAAGAATAATCCTTTCAGCCTCAAAATGGGCATCCATCTCATGAATATCCCTCCAGAAATCCTCCAGGGTAGAATCGAAGAAGCGATCAGGGATGAAGCGTTTCTGCACAACATCTTCCTGACTCAGTTTGTACCCTGATTCCCTTCCCAGGATCACTAACTTCCGGACCACATCCACCCCGCTGAGGTCGATGCGGGGATCCGGCTCTGAGAACCCTTTTTCTTTCGACATGCGGATGGCCGTACTCAACGGAATCTCACTGCTAAGCGTATTGAAAATGAAATTCAGGGTGCCGGAAAGGACCGCTTCGATTCTTACTATTCTGTCGCCCGAACGCTTCAGATCATTGATCGTGGAGATCAATGGCAAGCCCGCTCCAACATTGGTTTCAAAAAGATATTTTACTCCGTGATTGGCAGCAAGCTCTTTCAACTCCCTGTATGCCAGGTAGTCTGATGAGGCAGCAACCTTGTTTGCGGCGACAATTGATATAAAATTATTGAGGATGGTCCGGTATTGGTCGGCCACTTTCTTCTCTGCAGTGCAGTCCACAAAAACGGAATTGAACATGTTCATCCCAACCATTTGACTGCAGAAACTGTTCATATCCGATTTTTCCGCCTCTTCGCCTGAAAGTAGTGTAGCAATAGAATCCGGATCGAATCCTTCCCTGTTAAATATCATCTTCCTGGAATTAGCAACACCGCAGATACGAAGCAATAAACGGTGCTCCTTTTGAAGCTTAAGTTGCTGTTGATTAATCTGTTTGATCAGGTCTCGGCCAACTGTACCAATTCCTACCAGGAAGATATTCAATTCGATAAATGGCGACAGGAAAAACGATTCATGCACCACATTCAAGGTCTTTATTAAATCAGACTTCTTGACGACCCATGAGATATTCTGTTCGGAAGCTCCCTGAGCAATTGCGACCACATTGATACCGTTCTTTCCGATCGTATAGAACAGTTTGCCGGCTATACCGGCTGAATGTTTCATGTTCTCCCCTACGATTGCGACAATGCAGAGATCTTCTTCACTGCTGATTTTATTGATGAGTCCGGAAGAAATTTCGCGGTCAAACTCCTTTTGAATAGCGGTTTCTGCGGTTTTGTCGCGGGTTGAATCAATGGCAAAGCTGATCGAATTCTCTGAGGATGCCTGGGAGATCAGAATTACGTTGATATCTTCCTTGGCTAAAGCACCAAAGAGCCTCATGGCAATTCCTGTGACCCCTACCATTCCTAATCCCTGAACCGTAAACAAAGAGATGCCGTCGATGGAGGAGATTCCTTTGATGGGATGTTCTGTAGCAAGCTGATCAACTTTACCAATCATTGTTCCCTCAGCAGCAGGATTCATAGTATTCTTAATCTGAACCGGTATAGACTTCTGATAGACCGGCAGAATAGTAGGCGGGTAGATCACTTTGGCTCCAAAGTGCGATAACTCCAGCGCTTCACTATAAGTAAGCTGCGGTATGGGATATGCCTTGCTGATCACCCTTGGATCGGCAGTCATGAAGCCGTCAACATCGGTCCATATTTCAAGTTTTTCAGCATTGAGCGCCGCAGCAAAAAGGGCCGCAGTATAATCAGAGCCCCCTCTTCCCAGTGTGGTCACGGTACCGTCTGCAGCTGAGGAGATAAAACCGGGAGTGACGGCAATTCTCTTTAGTCCGGCACAAGCTTTACTGATCAGTTCATAAGTTATAGTGAAATCAACATTTGCACGACCGTGGTTGCTATCTGTCCGGATCAGCGCGGCGCTGTCGATCAGCTCCGCATTCAAATACCTGGATATAAAAAGGGAAGAGAGCCGCTCACCGAAACCCATCACTTTGTCGAGCGTTTTGGGAGTAAGTTCGCCGATTAGCCTGATCCCCTGAAGGATTTTCTCCAGCTCATCGAAGAGGCTCTTCATTTTTAAACTTACCTCATCCAGATTTTCCTGGTCAAACAGACCAGACAATAAATTTTCGTGACGTGTCCAAATTTCCTCCAGCAGGGAACTTACTTCGTTTCCTTTGGCTCCGGCATTTGCAGCGGCCAGAAGTAGGTCTGTGACCCCTCCGACGGCACTTACAACGACGATCAGATCTGATTGCTGATTTCGAACTATTTCGTTGATTTTCCTGATATTTTCAACGGAACCTACGGATGTTCCGCCGAATTTTATTACTTTCATACGGTTATAATTTGTTTTCCATTTGCCGTATGGAACCCTCACAGCGATATACATCTTCTTTTGTGAGCTTTTGCTCATGAGGGTTTCATTTGCCTTTCCCTTATAAATTATCATTAAGCATAATCCGCAAATGTTCAAAAAAAAATCTGAACCGCTGGCTTTCCGGTTCAGATTTCGTAATTAATTTACATAAAGTTTATATCTCCAACGAGGGAGTATAATTTTGAATGATCTTCTTTTCAATCTCTTCTGCCAGTTCGGGATTGTCCTTTAACAGTGATTTGACCGATTCGCGCCCCTGTCCGATTTTGGTTTCGCCATAACTAAACCAGGAACCGCTTTTCTTGATGATATTCAGTTCTACACCCAGGTCAATGATCTCGCCAATTTTTGAAATTCCTTCTCCGAAAATGATATCAAACTCTGCTTTACGGAAAGGAGGAGCGATCTTGTTTTTTACTATCTTGACACGGGTGTGGTTTCCCAGAACCTCTTCTCCCTCCTTCAGCTGACCGATCTTTCTGATATCCACGCGCACAGAAGCATAAAATTTCAGGGCGTTACCACCGGTGGTGGTTTCCGGATTTCCGAACATCACTCCGATCTTTTCGCGCAACTGATTAATAAAGATGACGCAGGTCTTTGTCTTGCTGATACTGGCTGTCAGTTTACGAAGGGCCTGAGACATCAGTCTGGCGTGCAATCCCATTTTGGAATCACCCATTTCGCCTTCGATTTCGGCCTTCGGCGTCAGCGCAGCAACAGAGTCGATCACGATAATATCGATCGCACCCGACCGGATCAGGTTATCGGCAATCTCCAAGGCCTGTTCTCCGTTATCCGGCTGAGAGATCAGCAACTCGTTGATATTAACACCAAGTTTAGTCGCGTAGGACGTATCAAACGCGTGTTCTGCATCAATTATGGCGGCAATCCCGCCTTGTTTTTGAGCTTCTGCAATGGCATGGATTGCCAGAGTTGTCTTACCCGAAGATTCAGGACCAAATATTTCAATTACCCGGCCTTTGGGGTATCCGCCTATGCCAAGAGCCAGATCCAGTGCAATGGAACCAGAACTGATGGCTGCAACATCGTCGACCGGTTTATCACCCAGTCGCATAATGGAACCCTTGCCATAACTCTTTTCAATCTTGTCCATTGTCAGCTGCAGAGCTTTCAACTTCTCGAGGTTTACAGTCTTGTCGACCGCCACACCTTTTGCTTGATCTTTTGCCATTATTTATACGATTTAAAATTGATTTCTGTTTAAAGTATACTTTACAAATTTAAGTGAATCCGACCACTTTCAAAAATGCCGGGGGTTAATAAATCAATTATTCTTCAGTTACCTGACAAATAGGTTATATTTGTATTTTTAGAGCGGATTTTGTTTGCTAAAAAAATGAAAAAAATTTTGTTTTCAATACCTATTCTGGTAGCGACCTCACTTCTCATTTGCTCGTTTCAATTGTCCTTTGGTCAACAAACACTTGGCAAAGAGACCCTTGGAATTGACTATTTTCAGCAGGGTAATTTCGAAAAAGCCCTTCCAGTCTTTGCAAAACTGGCCCAGAGTTATCCTGATAACGCCATGTACAACTATTATTATGGCGTATGTCTGATCAAAAACAATATTTTTGAGACAGCTGCTAAGGAGGCTCTGCTTAACTCGGTCGTCGATAAGACTCCGGTCAATGCCAATTTTTATCTTGCCAATTATTTTCATGCACTGGAGAACTGGCAGGAAGCGAAAGATTTTTACGATAGGTACGAAAAGGTTGGCAGCAAACAGGAGAAAAGGGCGCTCAAATTTGATTATTATGTTGACTTATGCAAGCAGAAAAACAACCCTTTCACTCTTGCCAAAGCAACCGACACAGCTCTTTTCGGAGATACTTTGTTAAAACCACCACCGAAGATCGACGAAAAAAATTTCCCCATCCCCGAAGCTCTTAAAAAGGCCTGGTTCAATTTTCAGGTAAACGGGATTCTTGCCTACCATTCTATTGATGATTTCCGCAGCGAAGCGAGCAAAATACTCTTCACCAAGGCTTGGATCTGCACAGGCAAGAACGATTCACTCGTTGCCCTCACCGACTCCCTGCGTAAAGTCCACGATAGCATTACCAGAGTTGATACCCGACTGGGGATGGTCCAGCAGATTGTAGATTGTGAGCAAAAATCCTACCAGATGATGCGTGACCGTGAAAAATTCCTCGATCAGTCCAGGGTTAAAGAGTCTGCCTACTGGGAAAGAGAGGGGGATAAAGCCGCAACAGCTTACAATGCGACCATCCTGGAAAGGGAAAATAATCTGAATCAGGACAGGATCAATGAAGAAAAGCTCAGGGTAAAAACTCAGGAAACTGTGGTTATTCCCATTCCTGAAGTTAAAAGAGATACGGTTGCCTCTCAACCAGTAGCCCCTCCGGTTGAGGTAAGCGAAAAAAGCGCAGAGGTGGAGGAACAGGTTTATCGGGTACAGATTGGATCCTTCAAAAACGGCGTCCTGTCTCCCTCTTTCAAAACACTTTATGCCAAAATCAGTAAACTAAGGAAAGTCGACAAGTTCACAGACGCTAAAAAGAATGTCGTCTACACAATCGGTAATTTTGCCCGTTCTGCTGATGCCCTTAAGATGAAAGATCAGCTGGTGCAGGAAGGGATGAAAAGTGCAAAGGTGGTATCATTCAACAAAGGCGGTGAAAAAGTGGCAAAGACTGCCCTACCGCCGACTGCCAAAAAGGATGCAGCCAGGACCGTCGCAGTAGCACCAGCTTCACTGTTGGCTGACACTTCCGACAAGAGTGTTCCAGTCGGAAACCTGATTTTCAGGGTACAGATTAGTTCTTTAAAAAATGGAATTGCAACCCCTGCTTTTAAAAAGATCTATGCGAGAATCAGTAAATTATACAAGGTTGACAAATACATGGATTCCAGAAAATACGAAATTTATACTGTTGGAGAATTCACTGGATATCCTGAAGCAACCAAAGTGAAGAATGAAATGATACAGCAGGGAATTATAGATGCTTTCATCGCGGCTTTCCACAATGGTGAAAGAATAAAAATCTCTGAGGCGCTCAAACTTGCAGGAGGAAAATAAATTTATTTTATTTGCACAGCGTATATTAATTCACAGTCATGAAGCAGGATACGGATAAATCTGTCAGTAAGAAGGAAAAATCCTCAGTAGGGACCGGGAATGAGAATTTTCTTGTTCTTTATAACGATGATTATCATACTTTTAACTACGTGATTGATGCATTAATGGAAGTTTGCAACATGGAGCGGGTTCAGGCCATCCAGTGTACTTATCTGGTTCATTACAAGCAGAAGTGTGAAATTAAGAAGGGAGCTAAGAAGGATTTGCTTCCCATGCGCCGTGCTCTTTCAGCAAAAGATTTAAAGGCTACGATTCACTGACCTTAGATTTACTCTTGATAGATTTTCGGATCAGTCGCCACAGTGCCACAGCAACTATTTTCAATTGTACCAGTAACTGCCTCATAATCTTCTTGATAAAAGGTATTTTATCTTCTTTTGGCCATAACATACCCGTACCACGGATATAATTCCGGTACTCATCGCCGAAGAATTTCACCATCAGGGACTCCTCTCTCCTGATTTGATAAATGCAAAATGGCGTGACCAGAAACAAGGATGCTGGTCCGGCAATCCAGTTTTGAATCATAAAAATCTGGCATAAGGCTATCCCCAGAAGGGAGGCATACATAGGGTGGCGGATATAAAAATAGGCGCCCGTCTTCACCAGTTCAAGATCCTCCTTTAATTCCTGCCCTGGCGTCCACCATTTGCCAAGATCAGACAAAGCCTTAACAAACAGCCATATACAGAAAAAATAAAAGATCGTAACGGGAAAGCTGAAACATTTCCAAAGATGGTAGTCGGTGGGACCGAAATCAATTGAAATAATATAAAAAAATGGGATTACCTGAATTCCCAACATCATGATAAACAGAAATGTACGCTTCTTTTTCTGGACATTCAGGACTTTTTTATCTGTCTGGCAATGCTGCAGATAGTAGATTTCCAGGAGTACCAGCAAGGCAATTCCGCAAAGAAAAATGGTCTCTAAAAACGCACGTTCCATTTAAATAGGATTCGGTTCAAACGAGAGGCAAATTTACAAATAACCTTCAAATAAACTTTATTTCAATTCGCGGTTAGGGGTAAACCGCCTGCTCAACTGTCATAATTTGTTAAGTATGATCGTTGATTCGTTGATTTTATTATTACAATTGCAGTCAAAACCACTTACATTTACGAAAAAACAGATGAAAACATTACTGCCAGCATGCTTGCTGTTTCTTTCGGTCAGCCTACTGACGGTTGACAATTCGGTTACCGGTCAGACGGTTAAGAAAAATTACGTACCCGAAACCCCCAAACTGAGTTCCGATCTGATGACGCCTGAAGTACTCTGGTCGTTCGGGAGGATAGGATCTGTACAGGTTTCCCCGGATGGGAATAAGATATTGTATGATATCACCTATTTCAATATTTCCGAAAATAAATCCTACCGGGATCTCTATGTTGCACCAGTCGCGGGTGGCCCTGGCATTCGGATCACAGACACTCCCGAGAAGGAGTCGGAAGAAACCTGGCGACCCGACGGAAAGAAGATAGGCTACATTTCGACCGCATCGGGCGAACCGCAACTCTGGGAAGTCAACCCGGATGGTTCCTCACCGAAACAGGTTTCCAAAGTGAAGGATGGCATCGGCGGTTTCAAATATGCGCCCGACATGAAGCATATTTTCTTCATAGGCACGGTCAAGCTGGACAAGGATGTGCACGATCTTTACCCCGATCTTCCCAAGGCCAATGCACGTTTGTACGACGATGTCATGTACCGCCACTGGGACACCTGGAGCGACGGGACGTACCAGCATGTATTTGTTGCCAGCTACAGCCAGGCTGGACTATCGGATATTAAAGACCTGCAACAGGGCGAGCGCTATGATACTCCTTTGAAGCCTAATGGAGGGACGGAACAGATTGCCTGGAGCGCAGACAGTAAAACCATCGCCTATACCTGTAAGAAAAAGGCTGGAAAAGACTACGCAGTATCCACCAATTCAGACATTTACTTTTATAACCTCGAGTCGGGTAACACCAAAAATCTCACCGCAGGGATGATGGGATATGACCAGAATCCAACCTTCTCACCGGATGGAAAAATGATCGCCTGGGAAAGCATGGAACGGGATGGTTATGAATCGGATAAGAACCGGTTATTTGTTGCGGATCTCACTACCGGGAAAAAGGAAGACCTGAGTTCCGGTTTCGATCAGAACGTCCAGAATCTGAGCTGGTCTCAGGACAGTAAAACGATCTGGTTTATCTCCGATATCAAAGCTACTGATGAAATTTTCAAACTGGATCTTCCAACGAAAAAAATTACCAGGGTAACGGACGGAATCCATGATTACCAGAATGTAATTCCAGCCGGGGATAAGCTGGTTGCCTCCAGGGTTTCCATGTCGCAGCCTGCTGAAATCTATTTGGTTGATCCTAAGACAGGCCTGGGCAAACCGCTGACTTTTGTCAACAAAGGCATTCTGGATCAATTAGCGATCGGGAAAGTGGAAAGTCGCTGGATCACCACCACCGACAAGAAGAAAATGCGTGCCTGGGTGATCTATCCGCCACATTTCGATCCGAAGAAAAAATATCCCGCCTTGCTTTTCTGCGAGGGCGGACCGCAAACTACTGTTAGTCAGTTTTGGTCGTACCGATGGAATTTTCAGATCATGGCGGCCAATAATTACATCATCATCGCACCTAACCGCAGGGGGCTTCCCGGATTTGGGCACGAATGGAACGAACAAATCTCCGGCGACTATGGCGGACAGAATATGAAGGACTACCTGACCGCCATTGACACCCTTGCTGCAGAGCCCTACGTCAATAAAAACAAGCTGGGTGCGGTCGGTGCCAGCTATGGCGGATATTCTATTTATTACCTCGCGGGAATCCACAAGGGAAGATTCAAAGCGTTTATCTCTCACAGCGGGATCTTCAATATGGAGGCGCTTTACTCGACCACAGAAGAGATGTGGTTCGTCAATTGGGATAACGGCGGTTCATATTGGGACATGAAAAACGCTGTTGCACAGAATACTTACAAAAATTTCTCCCCACACAAACTGGTGCAAAACTGGGATACTCCGATGCTGGTCATCCATGGAGAAAAAGATTTCCGGATTCCTTACACGCAGGGCCTGGGAGCTTTCAATTCAGCGAGGTTAAAGAACATTCCCGCAGAGCTTTTACTCTTTCCTGAGGAAAACCACTGGATCCTTCAGGCGCAGAACGGAATCTTATGGCAACGGGTTTATTTTAACTGGTTAAATCGCTGGTTGAAGTAAATTTTATTAACAAATTTTGTATATTTACAACGGAAAAACAACCCGATTATGAGTAGCAGCAGAAGACTCTATGATAAAGTTATGACAATCGTCGGAACATTGATGATCTTTTTTTACTTCGGACTTGCCTATGTCATCTTATTCTCTACGATTATCAACGCGGATAAGACCCTAAAGGTGATTTTTGCCACTCCACTATTGCTTTATGGGATGTACCGGATTGTGCTTTCTTATCAAAAGATCAAAGAGAATTTTTTCGAGTCAGAAGATGATTGATTTTGATCACTTTTGATGCCTAGTAGCTGATTTTCAGGATTATTTAAACTCAATCTAAATTTTGCAGACTTTTTGTAATGTTTTAGTTTGAAATTTAAAGAGTTCAACCAAAAAAAAAATAAGAATGTTATAATTTATTGCCCTATAACAAATTTGATTTATTATTATTGCAACGAAATTTTAACCATTTCAGACTGAATTTGTGAAATTGTTTTCAAACTTGAGGGACATGAAGTCGATTGGCTTAATAATCAGCGGTTTGGTAGTAATACTTACACTAAACTTACAGTGTGGTACCCGAAAACCAGCTGAAATTGATGAAACTCCGACCAGAGGGACCATCCGCATTATTGCGGATCCTTCGTTTCAGCCTATTGTTGAGGCTGAAATATACACTTTTACTGCTCTCTATAAGTATGCACACATCACACCTACCTACTTATCCGAGAAGGATCTGGTTGCAGCTTTCCTCAATGATTCTGTAAAAACTGTTGTTACGGCCTGGGAACCAACGGCTCAGCAAAAGGAATTATTGTTAAGTACACAAACCATTGCCAGGACAACCACAGTTGCTTATGACGCGATTGCACTGGTTTTGAATAAAGAAAATAAAGATTCCTTGTTCACTTACCAAAACGTCAATGATCTTTTCACTGGCAAACTTAATGACTGGAATCAATTGAATGCCAAGTCTAAGCTAGGTAAAATTGTTGCTGTATTCGACAATGAAAAATCGGCCAATATCCGCTATTTTAAAGATGAATTTAAGCTTCCCGCCCAGTTGCCTTCCAACTTCTACTCTGTCAACAACAATGAGGAAGTTATTAATTATGTAGAAAAAAATAAGAGTGCGATTGGAATGGTGAGTGTAAACTGGATTTGTGACCGCGAAGATTCGACCAATAGAGCTTTTTCAAGCAAAATCAAAACTGTTGCTGTTTCGCAACGCTTTCTGGATCCGGGATCATTCTTCATGCCAGTGCAGGGATCTATCCTTGACAAGAGTTATCCTTTTACCAGAAGGATTAACATTGTTACCAGGGAGAGCTTTAAAGGGCTCGGCACAGGATTCATATCGTGGTGGTCGGGCGAGAAGGGACAACGAATTGTTCTTAAATCCGGTTTGGTTCCGGCTACCATGCCAATACGTTTAATACAGATTAAAAAATAACTTTAATAGTTTATATTATGTTAAATAGTTTATTAAAAAAAGCTTCTGTGATCCTTACCCTGTTTATTCTTTGCGGTATTTCCGGGTTAAAAGCCCAAACATTGGAAGAAGCGATAACTGCTACGCACAATGAACAATTTGACAAAGCAGATCAGATTTTACAGAATTTGGCAAAAAGTGCACCCACCAGTCAAGTCTATTATAGACTTGGAGAGAATACAATGTTAAACTTCTTTTCTGATTCAATCTCCAACTCATTGAAGGTTGTAGCAGCAGAAGCAAAACAAGCTTTTGATAAGGGTATTGCCATTAGTCCAAATGATCCTTTAAACTATGTGGGCCTGGCAAAGGTAGCTTCTTACCTGGGCGATCAGAAGACAGCCACAGAAATGCGGGCAAAAGCCAAGAGTTTCCTGTTACCCTATAAGAAGGTTTCAAAAATCCCTAATCCGCAAGAATACGCGCATGCACTGGCAAAACTTGCTGAATCGTACATCGTATTTGACAAGGTGGATACAACTCTGGCAATGCCCTATATCAGGGAAGCACTGAGCATTGATCAAAAAAATGAAATGATTTATATTATTGCCGGCGATCTGTATCTTCTTGTGAACAATGGGTCGCTCGCGATCAAAAATTACAACAAAGCGCAGGAAACTGATCCCACATCACCAATGGCCAACATGAAAATTGGAAGTATCTATTTCAAGGGCCGTAACCTGATGGCTGCCATACCATATTATGAGCAGGCGATAGCCCTCGACAAGAACTACGCCCCTGCCTACCGTGAATTAGGACAGCTTTATTCGATGGCCGGTCGTTTCAAGGAATCAAAAGATTACTTTGAGACCTATCTAAGACTGACTAACCAGAACATTCCTGCTAAGATTCGTTATGTGAATGCTCTTTTCTACTCCAAAAACTATGCTGAAGTAATCAAAAACGTCGAAGATATTTTTGCAGTTGATAAATCCAGGACTTACCTGAACCGTATTGCAGGTTATTCCAGCTACGAACAAGGCAACTACGCAGCGGCCCTGACCTATATGAATAACCTGCTTGCGAATCTTCCCGCTGACAGAATCCTGAAAAAGGACTATATATATTATGCACGGATCATTCAGAAGAAGAACCAGAATTATCCAAAGATGTTGATTGAACTGGATAAGGCCAACGCGGATCTTACCAAAGAGAGGGAGAAAATTGAGTCTTTGAAAGGCCCTGCCAAAGAGAAAGAAAAAGAGAACGAAGCACCGATGGTTGCCAAAGTTAATGAACTTCAAGCCAACATAAATGCTTCCGCACTGGAGCTCAGTAAAGCTTCTGAAGCTTATGAGAAAGCCATTACATTTGCTGATGAAGATGTGAACCTGATTCAGGAAAAAGCCAACTCACATTATATGCACAGGCACTATTCCGAAGCGGCCGATACATGGAGACGGCTCATTTCAAAAGGAAAAGATTCGGAAGAAAACTATCTTCAGATCGGAAAGGCTTATTATCAGGGAAAAGAATTTGACAAAGCGGATGAAGTATTCAATCAGTTGATTACTAAATATCCTGATTACATTCCTGCCTATCTCTGGAGTGCAAACAATGCTTCTGCCAAGGATCCTGATTCCAAACTTGGTCTGGGTAAACAGAAATTTGCTGCTCTTCTTGCCAAAGCTTCAACTGACTCTGTGAAAAATGTAAATGAGATTTTTGATGCACTGCGCTACCTGGGCTACAATGCTCTTCAGGCTGATAGATATGAAGAGGCAAAAGCCTATTACAACCGCATGGTAAATCTTGATCCTAAGAACAAGGATATGATGATCAAAGCTTACAGCTCTTTGGCATCCATGTACATGCAAAAAGGAGAATACCCGAGGGCCTCTGAATCGTATAACAAGCTTCTTGAATTGGATCCCGCCAACGAAGCAGCCAAATCATCGATCAAATACATAGTCGCCCTGCAATCAAGTGCGAAACCCAAGGCCAATCCGAATGAGATTTCTGGTATGATCAAAGATAGTTCGGGTACACCCGTTGCAGGAGCTTCCGTAAGGGTCAAAGATACTGCTGCCGAAGCCTGGACAAATGCAAAAGGTGAATACAGATTTACCATGCCTGAGGCTTCAACTATTCTGGTTATCAGCGCTAAGGACTTAAAAACAATTGAAATTCCAGTTACCGCTAAAAGAGTTTATAATGCCACACTGGGCAAATAATTAAAATGGAATCAACAAAACAAAATAGAGATTCAATAAAGTTTTATTTAACCACGAAAACAATTAAAAAAGATGAGTAAAAATTCAGGTTCATTCAAAAAAATGTTCGAGTCATTTTTTGCAACAGGTGCAATTCTTATTGCATTCTTATTCGCTTACTATCTGTACTCAAGTATTATGGGTAGTCCGGTCAACTTTGAAGGAGGAAATCCAAAAGGGACTCCGCTTCCAGGTAATTACATGGGTATGCTTTATAAAGGAGGTCCAATTGTTCCTATTTTGATGACATGTATTCTAACCCTTTTCATTTTCATCATAGAAAGAGCTATTACTTTGACAAAAGTAAAGGGTAAAAACAGCTTGGACTCATTTGTTGCTGACATCCAGGGTTTAACTTCAAAAGATAAAGTTGAAGAAGCTATCGTAGCATGCGACAACCAAAAAGGCTCATTGGCCAACGTTGTTAAAGCAGGTTTACTTCGTTACAGAGATCTCGAAAAAGATACAACATTGGAAAAAGATCAAAAAATCACTTCCATGAAACAAGCTTTGGAAGAGGCTTCTGCTCTGGAATTACCAATGTTGTCCAAAAATATGGTGATTCTTTCCACCCTTGCTTCCATCTCCGTTTTGATCGGTTTGATCGGAACAGTACTTGGTATGATCCGTGCATTCGCTGCGCTGTCACAAGCTGGTGGATCTCCTGATGCCCTTCAATTGGCAACCGGTATTTCTGAGGCTTTGATCAATACAGCATTCGGTATCACAGGCTCCACATTGGCGATCGTTGCTTACAACTATTTCTCATCAAAAATTGATGCTTTCACATTCAAAATTGATGAAGCCGGCTTTAGCCTAACTCAGACATTCGCTGCTCGTGTCAGAAAATAATTGTCTGGGTTTAATTCTTTTGGTTTTAAAAAATTTAAAATTATCGCATGCCAAAGATTAAAATACCCCATAAAACGCCTCATGTTGACATGACGCCGATGGTGGACCTCTTCTCGCTGCTGCTGACCTTCTTTATGTTGACAGCAACCATGAAGCCATCTGAACCGGCTCCTGTCGATACACCAGCTTCTATATCTGAAAAACCCTCTCCGGACAAAAATATTATGACTATAACCATAGCAAAGGACAACAGGGTGTTTTTCAATGTAGACAATGGTCAAGATACCATTTTGCATTTCAGACCCAAAATCCTTGAAGAAATGGGTAAGAGATACAACATCGTATTCACCCCTCAAGAACTGCGCTTTTTCGAAAAGAACAGTGTCCCCTTTGGAGTAAACATTAAGGAGTTTAAGGCCTACCTTGCTGCTAAGGACAACGAAAAAGCCAGGTTCGAAAAAGGAATCCCCATTGATTCAACTGATAACCAGATGGCCTTGTGGATACTTTTCGCCCGACAGGTTAACCCTTCAGTTCAGACCCTTATAAAAGGCGACAATGATGTGGAATATCCGCTTGTGAAAAAAGTACTGGATATTCTTCAGGATAAAAACGTAAACAGGTTCAGCCTGATTACCAGCCTTGAAAAAGTTGAAGTAGTAGAAGCAGCTAAAAAGTAGTATTATGGCAGAAATTATACAAGAAGATAAACAAAAGGGTGGGAAGAAGCGACCTAAAAAGCATTCAACCACCATAGACATGACGCCGATGGTAGACCTTATGTGTCTGCTGATCACGTTCTTCATGCTTACGACTGCTTTTGCCAAACCAAAGGTCATGGATATCATGTTGCCTGAGAAGATCAAGAAAAACGAAAAAGTGGATCCTCCTAAAATTGCAGAGAGTCGTACGCTTAACATCATTATGGGTCCGAATGACAAGGTATACTGGTATCCCGGTAAAGCGGATCCTGCGGCTTTGGTTCCGTTACGGGAAACGAATTTTAGTGCCACAGGTATTCGTCAGGTTTTACTTGATAGAAACAGGGCGCTCTTCAAAAAAATTGAAGCGTTTAAGGCAGATGTCACTGCGGGGAAGATTGATATCAAACAGGATTCTTTGCAGTCGGCCATTCGTCAGCTCAAAAAAAATGATGATACGGGCCCGATTGTCCTGATCAAATTCTACAAGAAAGCGAAGTATAAGAACTTTGTCGATATTATTGATGAAATGTCAATCGTAGGAATTGCCATATACATTGTTACCGACATTGACTGGCTTGAGCAGAATATGGTAGAACGTGCTCTTGGGATACCTTTAACTGCAATCGCACCCTCTACAGCAAAAAAATAAAGATCGACTCGTATGGTAATAGATAAACAGTTCAATCCTACTTTCGATGACATAGTCTTCGAGAATAGAAATCAGGAATATGGAGCGTATCAGCTTCGGAAAAAGTACAACCGTGTTGTTCTAATCTCTACGCTGATCGGTATTTTTGTCCTTGGTTTAATCGTAATTGTTCCCTATATCAGGGCAAGCAATCAAGCCAGACTAAAATCCAGGGATGCAAGAGAGGTAATCGCCGAAATGGCCAACAACCTTCAACAGGATGTACCGCCACCACCGCCACCACCACCGCCACCGCCACCTTCAGAACAACAAGCTGTGGTTAAATATGTTGCCCCTGTAGTTGTCGACTCTGTCAAAGTTGAAGATCAAAGTAAATTGATGATCTCCGACGAACAGATCTCGACAGCTGTAAACAAGGAAGTAGTAGAAGTGGTAGAACAAAAACAGGAAGAGGTGCAAACGGAAAAAGAAGAACAACAGGTCTTTGTTGTAGTAGAAGAGATGCCGGAATTCCCCGGAGGAGAACTCGCCCTTCGTACATTTATTGGCAAAGCTATCGTTTATCCAACAGTAGCTCAGGAAAATGGTATTCAAGGTAAAGTCTTCGTAACCTTCGTCGTAAACAAAGACGGTTCTGTTTCCAATGCCAAAATCGCCAGAGGTGTAGACGCATCACTTGATAATGAAGCGTTGCGCGTGGTTTCAACATTGCCGAAGTGGAAAGCTGGCAAACAACGCGGAGTACCTGTCAGGGTATCTTACACGGTTCCAATTAGCTTCAAACTTCAATAATGCTTTTAAGAAAGCCGCTCACTTAATTGTGAACGGCTTTCTTTTTAGATCATTATCGTATCTTATTTTGATACTTCAAGATAAAGTTTATTGGCGCGTTCCCAGTTCACAACATTCCAGTAAGCATCGGCATAATCTGCACGTTTGTTCTGATACTTGAGGTAATAGGCATGCTCCCAGACATCCAGACTCAAAACCGGAGTTCCTTTCACATCCGATACAGACATCAACGGGTTGTCTTGGTTCGGAGTTGACTGAATCGCAAGTTTGCCGTTGACAACTGATAGCCAGACCCATCCCGATCCAAACCTTCCGAGCGCAGCCTTCTTAAATTCCTCCTTGAAATGATCAAAACTTCCCCAGGTCGATTTGATGGCCTCTCCTAATTTTCCTTTTGGTTCACCTCCTGCATTCGGTGCCATTCCGTTGAAGAAGAAGGTGTGGTTCCATACCCCACCGCCATTGTTGCGAATCGCAGCAGGTGTCTCAGCATTAACGGATTTTTGTAAATCCAAAAGAGACATTTTTTCCTGAGGCGTTCCGGCTACGGCCTTATTTAAATTATCGACATATGCCTTATGATGACGACCATAATGGATTTCCATGGTGGTTTTATCAATATAGGGTTCAAGTGCGTCAAACGCGTAGGACAGGGGCTCCTGACTAAATTGAGCAAATGCATTCGTTTCCATGACAAATAAGATTAAAATGAATAGTAAATTTTTCATGACTTCAATTATTTAGAATGATTATAAACATTCTATAGCTATTACGAGCCGCCAAAATTTTTGTTACTTATTTAAACATTTTTGTCATTTGGGAAATACCTATACTTTTACTCACGTATTTTCATGCTACTTCCAAGTATAACAGATGATATTTGATACGCGAAAATCAGGAGTCCTGTTACACCCCTCTTCCCTACCAGGGAAATACGGGATCGGTTCACTGGGCGCCGAAGCTTTAAAGTTTGTCGACTGGCTCAACGAAGCAGGACAAAAAATCTGGCAGATACTGCCTCTGGGGCCAACCAACCGGAGCCATTCGCCTTACCAATCCTACTCTGCATTCGCAGGAAACCCCGGCTTGATCGATCTCGAACTTCTTGTCAGGGAAGGCTTACTTTCTGACAAATCGCTGAAAAATCCACCGGAATTCCCCATTGATAAGATTGATTTTAAGCTTGTCCTCCCCTACCGTGAAAAGCTTCTGAAAGAGGCTTTCCTGAATTTTTCCGCATCTGGTGGCTTCAATACCGGAGAATACCATCAATTCTGGGACCAAAACTGGTGGTGGCTCGAATCCTGGTCGCTGTTTGACGCCTGCCTCAATAATCTGAAGGGTTCCAACTGGAGCAAATGGGAAAAACCCATCCGGCTACGTCAGGAAATAGCACTCAGCGAACATTATAGATTACTACGAGAATCTGTTGAATTCAGCAGGTTTTTGCAATTTATTTTTTTCAATCAATGGTTTGCTTTGAAGAAATATGCCAACGAAAAAGGAATATCCATCTTTGGAGATATCCCTCTTTATGTTTCCTACAATAGTGCAGATGTCTGGAGCAATCAATCACTATTCCTTCTGAATGAGGATCTTAGCCAAAAATTAGTTGGAGGTGTTCCGCCCGATTACTTCAGCAAAACCGGTCAGCTGTGGGGAAATCCTTTGTTCGACTGGCAAAGAATGAAAGAAACCGGGTTCCAGTGGTGGATGGCCCGAATTCACTTCAACCTGAAACTTTTTGATCTGGTTCGGATTGACCATTTCCGCGGACTGGAGTCATTCTGGGCCGTGCCGGCAGGTGAAAAGACAGCCATCAACGGTAGCTGGATGAAAGCCAATGGCGAGGAGATGCTGCAACTCCTACAGCAGCAGATTGGTACCTTGCCAATCGTAGCGGAAGACCTCGGATTAATAACGCCGGAAGTAGATCAGCTTCGAAAAAAATTTAACCTTCCGGGGATGAAGGTACTCCAGTTTGCCTTTTCTGATGAGGCAGACAATACCCATTTACCACACAATTACACCAACGATTTTGTATCCTATACCGGTACGCACGATAACAACACTACTGCAGGATGGCTGCAATCGCTTAAAAAAGAGGAGAAGAGAAGGGTGCAAAATTACCTGGGATCAGACGAATTAAACTCTTGGCACCTTATCAGGAAGGTAGAGGAGTCGGTGGCGCAACTGGCCATCATCCCGATGCAGGATATTCTTGAGTTACCCAGCCTTGCCAGGATGAACAAACCCGGTACCATCAAAGGAAATTGGATTTGGCGGATGGATCCAGCCCTGCTCACGAAAGAACATGGAACCAAACTGCTTGAAATCACGCAGTTATATAGAAGAAATAAATAAATAACAAATGGGAAAAACCGCCAACGCAACTATCCGACACTGGGTGGGTTATGCATCGGTTGGGTATGAATAAGACCTCCCGATTCCCACCGAAATTAAAGGTTCAATTAAAATTGTTGTGGGGAAAATATTTCTTATGTTGCAGATGGTTAGGCGGGATCTATTTAAAGATACCGAAATGCCCCAGCAACCACCATAAAATTAAGAAGATCACAATCGTGGAAAGGCATCCACCGCCCAACTTTTTTGCGCCCCAACCGGCCGCAAGCCCTCGTAAAATTTTGCTCATTTTTTCACTGTATTAAAGGTAAAACAAAATTCCTCTACCATGTTATAAAAATAGCAATAAAAAATAACAAAGCCAGAACGCAAAATCAGAACAAAACCATTCTCAATACGAGATTAATTACAAGTTGAAAAAAGCAATTGTCGTGTCAACGAATCACAGACAAAAAGAGAACTTTTGTTGATGAAAATGAGCTTTTTACTGATTTCTTGATAATTCACTGCCCGGAAAACTATCTTTGTTATAAAATCAGCAAGGGCCCGTTTCCATCATGAACAAGTCTTTCAAAATTGAGGTAATCGAAAATTCATTGTTCGGCTTAGGCTGGATAGGAATCTTCTCTATTCCGTTCTTTAACCAATGGGGTTACAGTTCTCTTGACTGGGAGCAACTACTTTCAGAATGGTTGCGCATCTTTTCCTTCCTCCTGGTATTTCTGCTCAATATATTTTATCTGATTCCAAGGTTCCTGATCCAACAGAAATACAAGACTTATGTGATATCGGCAGCTATTCTCATTGTAGCTATGACAGCCGCAGAACTGATTTTGAACACCTTGCTTTTCCCTGCACCAGTTAAGATGCCACCCATGAACCTGGGATCTGGAATTCCGATGGAGCTGGGTTCGGGCATGCCTGCGCCAATTGGTTATAAACCGGAGAGAATAACCAACTATGATACAGTCTCCCTGCATATTATAGCCAATATGATTATCTCGATTCTTATTGTAGGCAGTAGTACAACATTTAAAGTTATCGGCCAATGGCTGATCGCAGAAGACAGACATAGAGACCTTGAAAAAGAGCAGCTTAAAAGTGAACTGGCATTCCTGAGACATCAGGTTAGTCCGCATTTTTTCATGAATACTCTCAATAATATTCATTCTTTAATAGATATAAATGCTGATGATGCCAAGGATGCTGTCATACGACTTTCAACCATGATGCGGTACCTCTTATATGATACTTCTCAGGGCAGGACAAGTTTAGTGAAAGAAATCGGGTTCATCAGGAGCTATATATCCCTGATGCAACTTCGCTTTTCTGAGCACGTCCAGGTAACCCTCGAAGTCCCGGATGAAATTCCGGATATACAAATCCCCCCTATGCTCTTTATCTCCTTACTGGAAAATGCTTTCAAACACGGAGTTAGCTATCAGAAAGATTCTTTCGTTCAGCTAAAATTAGACATAACTGACAGCATGCTGAATTGCACCATCAAAAACAGCAAAAACAACAAAGCTGTTGAAAAGAAAAGTAAATATTCCGGAATTGGCCTTGCAAATATCAGGAAGAGCTTGGAATTACTCTACAATAAAAACTATCAATTCAATATCCAAGACTCCCAATTGGAATATACGGTGTATTTGAGTGTACCGATTGAATAAACAATAAAAACTATCGTATGAAGATCAAATGTTTGGCCATAGACGATGAACCGCTGGCACTAAAACAAATCGGTGCCTATATTGAGAGAACGCCCTTTCTGGAAAAGATCGCTCTTTGTTCAAGCGCTTTCGAAGCACTGGAATGTATCAGGAATGAAGAGATAGAACTGCTTTTCGTTGATATTAATATGCCTGATCTGAATGGGATGGATTTTGTCAGATCCCTCGAGCAAAAAATACCGGTCATCTTCACTACCGCGTACAGTGAATTTGCCATCGAAGGTTTTCAAGTCGATGCCCTGGATTATCTGCTTAAGCCAATCAGCTTTCCATTATTCCTAAAGTCGGCCAACAAGGCAAAAGCCTGGTTCGATTTAAACAAAAAAACTCCGGAAGCTCCTCAGCCTACCCTGGACTATATATTTGTCAAGGCAGAACACCGCCTGATCCGCATTTTCCTGGCAGATATAAAATACATCGAGGGCTCGAACGAATACATCATAATTCATTCACTTAAGGACAAACCAGTTACTACGCTGATGAGAATGAAAAATATCGAAACTGAACTGCCGGAAGATTTATTTATGAGGGTTCACAGATCGTTTATTGTCAACTTGTCGCAGGTGAAAGTGATTGAAAGAAACCGGATCATTTTCGACGAGAAAATCTATATCCCGATCGGAGAACAGTACAAAGAAAATTTTCAGAGATTCCTGGATAAAACTTTTTACCTGTAGTTTATAATTAATGCCATGAGATTTAAAAAGAATATAGCAACGAGTGAAGCCGGATTTATTTTCAATCCCTCCTCAGGTGATTCATTTTCTTCCAATCCAATTGGTTCGGATATATTGGCCCAGTTCAAGGAGGACAAATCCCGGCAGGAAATAATAGATTTTATATGTTCCAGATACGAAGTGGATAAAAATCAGTTCGAAAAAGATCTGGATGATTTCTTATCTCAGCTGGGAGACTACAATCTTTTGGAAGAATAAGTTCTTTATCGAAGAAAAAATGATCCTTTAAGATGAGTGTGCTATCAAAAACAGGAAACGGAGAAAAAAGGAAGCTGGTAATTGCCGTTACAGGGCTCAATGCAATTGACAGTCCGGGTCCGGGAGTCGCCGTTATCCGCGCCATCAAGGAATGCCCTGATTTCGAGACCCGTATCATCGGACTGAGTTACGAAGCCCTGGAACCTGGAATCTATATGCATCAGCTTGTAGATAAAACTTATCAGATTCCTTATCCATCGGCCGGTACTGAGAGTCTTTTTCATCGCCTGGAATCCATACAAGAAAAAGAAAAAATCGATCTGATAATCCCCAATTTCGACGCCGAACTTTTCAATTTCATCAAGTTAAGCACCAAATTAAATAGCATAGGCATCCGTACTTTCTTACCCGAACTGGAACCTTTTGAAGCGCGGAATAAAATGCTTTTATACAAATTCGGAAAGAAACATCATCTGATGGTTCCCGAAGACAGACTTGTATACCAGGTTTCAGAATTGAAAGCTGCCGCAGATGAACTGGATTACCCGCTCGTGGTCAAAGGGAAATACTACGATGCTGTCGTGGTAACCAGCCTGGAGGAAGCGCAAAAGGCTTTCTTTAAGCTCCAGACCAAATGGGGTTTACCAATTATTGCACAAAAATTCATCCGGGGTACCGAGATAAACATTGCAGCCCTCGGAGATGGAAATGGGAACACAATAAGCGTGATTCCTATGCGAAAACTTTACATTACTGATAAGGGAAAAGCATGGGCAGGCATCACTATTGATGACATCTCCTTCATCGATCTGGCACACAAATTTATCAGGGCGACCAAATGGAGAGGCGGATGTGAACTGGAAATTATGCAGACAACAGATGGGAAATCTTATATTATGGAAGTCAATCCGCGATTTCCTGCCTGGATTTATCTAACTGCAGCCGCAGGTCAAAATCAGCCCGTGGCTCTTGTAAAAATGGCCATGGGAGAAACCGTAGAGCCGTTTAATAATTACGAAGTTGGCAAAATGTTCATCAGATACTCCTGGGATTTAATTACTGATGTGACTGAATTTCAGACCATTTCAGGAACAGGGGAATTATAAAAATTGTAGGGGCGGCCCTATGTGGCCGTCCATCATGGGTTTAAAACCACAAAAAATGGAAAAATTAAAATATGAGCGTCCCATCATCAAGAAACTGAATATCGGTTTTGCCAATAAGTTTGGTTCCCAGGTAAAGAACGAGGTGGTTTCTCAAATTGAGGGAGCGAGTGTAAAAGAGCTGATTCAGCAATACGGGTCCCCCCTTTTTGTGGTCTCGGAGAAACAGATCAGGCGTAATTATCAGCTTGCGACCAGGATATTTAAGACACGATATCCCAAAGTCCAGTTTGCCTGGTCTTACAAGACCAACTACCTCAACGCCGTTTGTAAAATCTTCCATCAGGAGGGATCCTGGGCTGAAGTGGTGTCAGGCTTTGAGTATGAGAAAGCAATAAATAACGGCGTTCCCGGCAACAAGATCATCTTTAACGGTCCGGATAAGACTGATGAACAATTGCTTACCGCTGCCAAAAATAATTCGCTGATTCATATTGATCATTTTGACGAACTGTATTCCCTGATAAAACTGAGCGAAGACCATCAGCTCAAACCCCGTGTTGCCATCCGTGTCAACATGGATACCGGCATCTTTCCCAAATGGGACCGTTTCGGGTTCAATTATGAGAACGGTCAGGCCTGGAATGCAATCTCTAGAATCATCAACAGCGAAAATCTCAATCTGGTTGGATTGCATTGCCATATCGGAACATTTATGCTTGAAACATCCGCTTACACCATAGCTACAACCAAAATGTGTGAACTGGCGCGGAATATCAAGGAAAAGCTGAACAAAACGATTCAATACCTTGATTTGGGTGGTGGTTTCCCTTCAACAAACACTTTGAAAGGCTCCTATCTACCTGGTTCAGACACAGTTCCAACGATCGATCAGTTTGCAGATGCCATAACAGATGTGATACTTGGTTTTGGATTCGAGCCGGATGCTCTGCCGTTGCTGATTCTCGAGACCGGGAGGGCGTTAATTGACGATGCCGGATATTTGCTTGGAACCGTTCTTGCCAACAAACGCCTATCCGATGGTCGAAGATCTACAATCATGGATTTTGGCGTCAATTTACTTTTCACTTCATTTTGGTACGATCATAGAATCAGTGCTGCCCAGGAAGCCGGTCAACATACCGAAGAAACAGTTTTGTATGGTCCGCTTTGCATGAACATCGACGTAATCCGTGAAAACATCACACTCCCTCTGTTGCAGAAAGGCGATCATCTGGTTGTGCACAAAGTAGGGGCATACAACATGACCCAATGGATGCAGTTTATTACGCTTCGTCCCAATGTTGTTCTGCTAGATCAGGAGAGCCATCCTCATGTGATCAGAAAAGCTGAGACTTTGGAATACCTCGGTAATGCAGAACAGATTCCGGAACACCTTAACAGGAATCCTATTACCTGATTTATGTAACCGGAATGAAAACAGACAGATTCATAGCTTCATTTAAAGAAAATATTCTGCTTTCCACGTTGAACAGCTATTCCATTGTATTATTTCTGGACAATAAGCTGTTAGCATTCGGCATTCTTATTGTCACCTTTTTTAATTTTTATGCCGGACTCAGCGGATTGTTGGCCACTCTCACAGCCGTTCTGATTGCCAATTCAATGGGATTCGACAAACTGCAGCTAAGGAAAGGCCTCTACAGTTTCAATGCCTTGTTGCTCGGTCTGGGGATGGGCACATTCTTTGAACCGGGACTGGTCTATTTCAGTCTCCTTCTATTGGCAGTCTTACTGACATTGATATTATCTGTAACCTTAGGCGGATGGCTCGGTAAATATGGTCTGCCCCACCTGAGTATTCCGTTTGTTATTGGCTTCTGGCTGATCGTTCTGTCCTCATCAAGCTTTGTAAATTTGGGATTGACACAAAGGGATATTTATTGGATCAATGAAGCACATTCGGTTGGTGGCAGTCAACTGGTGAACTTTCTTCAATCCATCGAAGGTCTCTCTTTCAATAAACTGGCCGACACTTATCTGCGGTCGCTGAGCTCCATTTTCTTTCAGAACAATGTTCTTTCCGGGCTACTGATCGCTGTTCTATTGCTCATAAGTTCAAGAATTGCCTTCTCCCTCTCCTTTGTCGGATTTCTTTCAGCCTACCTGTTTGCCTCATTCATAGGCTCAAACACCACGGGTTTCTCCTATTATAACATTGGTGCCAATTACATCATGACCGCCATTGCCATCGGAGGTTTCTTTGTCATACCTTCACGGAATTCCTACGTGTGGGCAGTTTTACTTGTACCATTAACTTCACTGGTCCTGCTTTCCCTTACCAAAATCTTTGGCGGGATTCAGCTTCCGGTATTTTCTCTCCCCTTCTCCATCGTCGTTATTCTCTTCATCTATTTTCTGATGCTGAGGAAGAAAACTTCCAGTCTGGTTCTTACACCTATCCAGCATTATTCACCCGAAAGGAATCTGTACACTTACATAAATAATAGGAGCAGGCTTTCACAACTCCTCTATTTCCCCTTCCATCTTCCCTTCTGGGGAGAATGGATTGTGAGTCAGGGCCATGATGGAAAATTCACCCACAAAGGCGACTGGAGTTATGCCTACGACTTCATGTTACTCGATGAAGAGATGAAGACTTATAGCTCCAATGGTCTGATCTGCGAAAACTACCACTGCTACAACAAGCCTGTGCTGGCGCCGGCAGATGGTATCGTGGAGGAGATCATCGATCACATCGACGACAACGAAATCGGTAAAACAGATACCGTGAATAACTGGGGAAACACCATAATAATCAGACATATACCTGGTTTATATTCACAACTTTCGCACTTACGGAAAGGCACTTTTAAAGTATCAAAAGGTGATCATGTGAAACGGGGCGATTTTCTGGCTACCTGCGGTAATTCAGGTCGATCCCACCAACCCCATATTCACTTTCAAGTACAATCTTCTTCAAAACCAGGGGCGAAAACGCTGAACTATCCAATTTCATATTATCTGAAAACTGACAATAACTCGAATGCCCTTACCACTTTTTCAATCCCGGGAGAAGGAGAGATCATCTCAGATTTGCATGCTAATACCTTGCTGAAGAATTCTTTCGGAATTCAGCCAAATTCTGTGCTCAAATTCAGCGCCACGGACGAAAACGGGAATGAAAAAACTGAACGCTGGGAGGCTTTTACCGACTCATACAATCAAAACTATCTCTATTGCAGTGAGACAGAGAGTAGTGCCTATTATGTGAATGATGGAAGTATGTTTTTTTTCACTACCTTCTACGGCGACAAAAAATCGCTTTTGTACTTTTTTTACCTCACCGCCTTCAAAGTGCTGCTGGGTTATTTCGAGCATCTCGAAATCAAGGATGAACTGGCACTGAACTCAATTTATAATAAAAACATATTGGTCTGGCTGCATGATTTCATTGCTCCTTTCACCAAAAGGATCCGCGCCTGTTACACCATCTTTCCCGCTGAAACTGACGATGCAGTAATGCCCCAGTATCTGAAACTATCTTCAAGGATCGACCTGAGTATTTTTGGAAGAATTCAAAACGAAAGTACCGGTACTATCATACTGGAAAACAATCGGATAAATATGTTTACTTACGAAAATAAAAGAATTAAAGTTGTAGCGAAATGTATAGATACCCAGTAATAATTTTACTGCTCCTGCCGCTATTTTCATTTTCTCAGGCTGAGCTTAGCTTTAGCAAAATGGATAGTCTCTCCTACCAATATTACCTCAAAGGAGACTGGAAAAAGCTGATTGATCTGTCAAAAGAAACGGATAGTCAGAATATCGAATCCAAACAGATCAGGCAACGTGTTGGCTATGCCTATTTCATGTCAGGAGATTATTATTCTGCTATGAATCAATATGAAAAAGCATACGAATTTGATCAGTCAGATGATCTCACAAAAGAAATGCTCTATTACTCGAACCTGTATGCAGGATCCATGAATACACGTTACCACGCAGGGAATCTTTCACCTGCTTCTTCTGCGAGACTGGAAATAAAGAAAAAAAATCCTGTAGAATCGATCGATGTCGAATTCAATCTCAAAACCAATAAGACGGCTACAAGGTCCGATCAAATGTACTACAGGATCGGGGTCAATTCTGACCTTGGCTACCGGGTATCCTTGTATCAGGCCTATTCCTATTACGATCAAACCATCAGCAGAGTGGTTACGCAGCAGCCCGAATATCTGGCGCTGCTTAAGTTCACACTTTCGCCAGTCTGGCATTTGAAGATGGCTTACCATCACCTGTTTACCAATGTTGGCAATGTCAATCTTCCCGAGAATTTGGGCTTTATAGCTGTTACCTCACAATTCAACCGCTTCAATTTAGAGGTCAACGGCTCCGTTCTAAATTCATCCCTCCATACAACTAACCAGATTGGTTTCCATGCAGGAGTCGTCTTACCAGGAAAGCAGGGAATTTATCTTAACAGCGCTATTGTAGGAATGTATGAAAACGCAGCATTTCGTACGATTTTTGCTGAAACAGCTGGATTGAAATGTGCCAAAGCTCTTTGGGCAGAAGGCAATATCACTGTTGGAAATCTAAAAAATTATAGCGCGATTAATTCTCTTTATGTGTACAACTCTGTAGATCCATCCATCTTCAAGACCGGTTTTTCATTGATCTATTTTTTGGGTAAAAACCTGACTATCAGTGGAAATTTCACTTTTGATCAGATGGAAAATTCGAGTGTGGCCGCAAATAAAAATTATTATCAATATTCATATTCGGGAGGTATAAAATGGAAACTTTAAGAAAATCACTATTGCTGGCAACCTTGTTCCTGGTCGCCATTTCGCTCAATGCTCAAAATATGACTGAATTGCAATCCGCCTTCAGTAAAAGCTATATCGCGGAAAACCAGGGGAACTACGCCCTGGCTATCAGTGAGATGAAACCGATTTATCAGGAGAATGACTATATCTCGAACATTCGCCTGGGATGGCTTAATTACCTCGCAAAACAGTACAATGAGTCTATCTCATTCTACAAGAAAGCGATAGCGCTGAAACCTTATGCCATCGAGGCGAGACTGGGCTGTGTCAAACCGTTGAGCGCAATCGAAAACTGGGAGAAGGTAAAAGAACAATATACTGAGATTCTGAAGATTGACCCGCTAAATACCACTGCCAATTATTGGCTCGGAGTGATCTATTACAATAGAAAAGATTTCAAAACGGCTGTCAGCATGTTTGAAAAAGTCGTGAACCTCTATCCGCTGGATTATGACTCTGTAATCATGCTGGCATGGGCAAAATTGTTCAACAACAATCACGCTGACGCTAAACTACTTTTTCAGCAAGCCTTAATTATTCGTCCCAATGACACTTCGGCCCTCAGCGGATTACAACAAATTAGCAAATGGCTGGAGAGTAATCTGATCAATCCTAATCAAAAGAAGAAATAGATTCTATTTAACATTTAAAAAAAATTGGGCAACAGACAATTGTTTTTAAAATATCTTCTACTTTCACGTTTGGTTAAAAACTGACCAGGCGTAGATTTTTTATTCAAACATTATTCTGATGCAAAAAAATGTGTTACGCGCTATGTGGGCGGTCTTTCTGCTCGCATTTTGCACCAATCTGAGTGCCCAAAATGGGATAACTTTTGAAAAATACAGGACAAATTCTGAAGTTCAGAAGGCTCTCAGCTCGTTACAACAAAAAGCTCCTAACAGGATTGCCTTCCATAAGATTGCAGAGAGTCCGGGAGGTGAACCAATTAATGTGATGGAAATAGGCAAGGACCTGAAGAACGTCCCAGCCATATTCGTTGGAGCCAATTTTGAAGGCAAGACTCCCCTCTCTACCGAAGGAGCCCTCTATCTGGCCAAAATGCTCCTCGATTCATCCGCTTATACCGGCAATATTAAATGGTTTATTCTGCCATTACCCAACCCTGACGCGACTTCAGGGTATTTTTCCAGTGTTAAATGGGAGCGGACAGTCAATGATTCTCCTGTCAATGACGACAAGGATGATCAGCTCAATGAAGACGGACCCGATGATCTCAATGGAGATGGCTGGATCACCCAGATGAGGGTCGAAGATCCGGAAGGGACCTATATTATCTCTGACAAAGATCCGCGAATCATGTTACGGGCAGATCCTGCAAAGGGAGAAAGAGGAAAATATAAACTTTACCAGGAAGGTCTGGATAACGACGGCGACGGCGAAATCAACGAAGACGGTCCTGGCGGAATTAACGTAGGGATCAATTTCCCCCATCTCTTCAAAACCAACTATAAAGATACCGGATTATGGCCGGGAGAAGCCCCTGAAGTCTATGGGATCATGGAATTTATCTTCAGCCATCCTGAAATCGAAATGATGTACACTCTTGGAACTTCCGATTTCTGCATGGCTCCCCCACGCGGAGGGCGCAAAGGTGGAGCTAATATGGAGAGTCTAAAAGTTCCTGCCCGCTACGCTGCACGCATTGGCGCGGATCCTGAAAAAACCTATGCTATCGCAGAAGTGGTGGAGATGTTCAAGGCCTCCATGGGGAGCCGGGGAGGAGGACGCGAAATGACCGCCGAAACGGTAATCGACATTCTCGGTCTGGGCGCTTCCGTCAATCCGATGGAAGGCGATTTGAAATTCTATACCGATTTCTCTGATAAATACAAGAGCTACCTGAAGGCAAAGGGTGCCTCAACAGATCGGCTGGCCGCCGACCCTGACAAAGATGGCTCCTTCGAGCTCTGGGCCTATTATCATTTAGGCGTCCCTTCATTCAGCATGAATCTCTTTGCCCCACCGAAGCCAGCGGCCGAACCCCGGTCCAGAGAGGGAGGTGCCACCCGAGAGGCAGGCACCAGGGAGCCAGGAACGGGAATGCCATCCATGAGAGCTGCAGCTCCGGAAGCCGACGACAGGGAGAAAACCATTTTGGCCTATGTCGACAAAAAACTGAATGGCGATGGTTTTGTCAAATGGCAACCCTTTATCCATCCTACCCTGGGTAAGGTGGAAATTGGCGGCATCAAACCTTTTGTTACTTCAACACCACCGGCTGCTCAGATTGATTCGTTGTGCAAAGTGCAGCTGCCCTGGCTGTTGCAGCTATCCAAAAAACTTCCGGATATCCAAATAATGAAAGAGATAGTGACCGATCTCGGCGCAGGGGTTTATAAGCTGGAACTCTTCTTAGAGAATAAAGGTGTTCTGCCTTATCCAACTGCCATGGGATCCAGAAATAAACAACCCGCCCCTGTTGTGATCATTCTCGAAGGGGATAAACTCGAATTTTTGGAAGGTTATAAGAGGACGCCACTGGGTGATATCGGAGGGAACCAGGTAAAGAAGTTAACCTGGACCATCAAAACAGACAAAAAGAGTCTGCTAAAAGCCAGAATTGAATCTGTCATTTTTAGTTCCGGAGTAAAACAAATTAAGATCGGAGGTTAATGATGAAAAAGCTATATACACTTTTACTATTGAGCCTTTTGACCTTCACGGTAGTGGCTGAAAACAAAGGAAAAATTGAGATTCCGCTTCGTTTTGACAGGTATTATACCTATGAAGATGTGGTGGAAGCATTAAAACTGCTGCACAGTACTTTCCCAAAACTGACCAAACTGGATCTGGTTGGAAAGAGCGAGGAGGGCCGTGAGATATATGCCTTGACCATCAACAATCCCGCTACCGGCGAACCACTGACCAAGCCAGGCGTGTATGTTGACGGTAACATTCATGGTAATGAGGTACAGGCAGGTGAGGTTTGTCTCTATTTTGCCAACATGTTGTTGACAAAATACGGCGAGAATGAGAAAATCACGAAAGTGGTCGACAAAAATGCCTATTACATCCTTCCCGTTGTCAATGTGGACGGCAGGGCGCATTTCTTCAAGGATGCGCAAACTCCAAGTTCCGGGCGTAGTGTGAGGATTCCCAGAGACGACGACAGGGATGGCCTGGTCGATGAGGACGGTCCGGACGACCTGGATGGGGACGGCAACATCTGCATGATGCGGATCAAAGACCCGCTGGGTGATTATAAAACCGACCCGGAAGACAACAGACTGATGATTCCGGTGAAGCCCGGAGAGAAGGGTGAATGGACGATCTTAGGGGAAGAAGGTATCGATAATGACGGCGACGGTAAAATCAACGAAGACGGAGAGGGCTACCTGGACTGCAACCGCAACTGGGGCTACAATTGGCAGCCACCCTATATTCAAAGTGGAGCAGGAAATTTTCCTCTTTCCAGCTCAGAGGCTAAAAGCATTGCAGCTTATATTCACCAACGCCCGAACATCCTGATCAATTTTGCCTTTCATAATTCAGGCGGTTTGTGGCTTCGTGCCCCAGCCGTCAAGGAAGAGAAGGTCGACGCGAGGGATATAGCCGTTTACGATATCATCGGTAAAAATGCCGCCAAAATGACGCCCGGTTATGTTTACCAGCCTTCCTATGATTTATACGACACATTTGGCGATACCGATTCACACCTGTTCTGTCTCGAAGGCTCCTATGCTTTCACGGGAGAACTGTTCATAAGATCTCAGGAAACCTACCGGGATAATATCGATAAACCGACTACCACGACGACCGAAAATTCTTCTGGCGGCAGGCGCGGAGGAAATCCGGAACTGAACCGCGAACAGATCAAATTCAATGATTACCTCGGACTGAACGAACTATACAAAGATTGGAAGCCATTTAAACACCCTACTTACGGGGATATCGAGATCGGTGGATGGGTCAAGATGAGTTCACGCCTGCCTCACCCGTTTATGCTTTCTGAGCTGGTTCACAGGAATTCTATGGTGGTACTTTTTGCAGCAGAACAGACACCTGAAATCAGCCTCGACGTGTTCGATGTTAAGGAAATCGGCAAGAATCTTCACCAGGTGAGAGTCCGGCTGAAAAATGACAAGGGATTGCCTTCCATGTCTTCCAAAGCCATGAGTTCAAAACTCTATACACCCGATATGCTGAAGATATCCGGTTCCGGGGCAAAAGTGGTTGCCGCAGGCAGAATCACCGACCTTCGAACGAATAAAGTGAGCTATCAGGAACATAAGCCAGAAATCATCTATACCTCCGTTCCCAGTTATGGCTTTTCGGAGTACCAATTTCTTGTTGAAGGAAAGGGTGATATCACCGTTAGTTTCCAATCGCGCAAGGCCGGCAGTCTTCAAAAAACCGTAAAACTTTAAAATTTTGCTGTTACACTTTTCATTTTTGTTATATTTGGCAGCACAAACTAACTTTTAAGGAGCAAAAAGTGGGAATTCTACAAGATAAACTTTCAAAATTTGATCTGCCACAGAAAATAATAGAGGCAGGTATTTACCCCTATTTCAGGGTTATAGAATCAGATCAGGATACCGTTGTGACCATCGATGGTAAGAAAGCGCTGATGTTTGGATCAAACAGTTACCTGGGTCTTACCAATGATCCACGAATCAAGGAAGCCTCAAAAAAAGCCATCGATAAATATGGAACGGGTTGCGCCGGATCGAGATTTTTAAATGGCACGCTGGATATCCATGTCGAACTGGAAGACAGATTGGCCAAACTCACCGGCAAAGAAGGTGCACTCTGTTACAGCACCGGATTTCAAGTCAACCTGGGCGTTGTTTCCGTCCTGACCGGAAGAAGCGACCATTTGCTCCTCGACGAACTTGATCACGCGTCCATCATTGAAGGAAGCCGGCTCTCTTTTTCCCGGGTACTGAAATTTCGGCACAACGACATGAAATCGCTTGAAAGCAAACTGAAACACTGTACGCCAGAAAGCCTTAAACTCATTGTAGTGGATGGAATATTCTCCATGGAAGGGGACATCGTGAAACTTCCTGCCATTGTCAAACTGGCAGAGAAATACAAGGCGACAATCATGGTGGATGATGCCCACGCCCTCGGCGTGATCGGCATAAACGGAGCTGGTACAGCTTCTCATTTCGGCCTGACCGACAAGGTAGATCTCATCATGGGAACCTTCTCAAAATCGCTGGCCTCACTGGGAGGATTTATTGCGGCAGACAGCAGTACTATCAATTTCCTCAAACATAATTCCCGTTCGCTGATGTTCAGTGCAAGTATGACACCTGCCTCCGCAGCTACCGTACTGGCCGCTATCGACATTATGGAAAGTGAACCTGAAAGGATTAAACATCTTTGGGATCTCACCAATTATGCACTGAAAGGATTCAAATCAATGGGCTTCGATACAGGAAAATCGGAGACTCCAATCATTCCATTGTTTATTCGCGACGACATCAAAGCCCTGATTCTTACCAAGATGCTTCAGGAAGACGGCGTTTTCGTCAATCCTGTTGTCTCGCCTGCAGTTGCTAAAGAAGACAGCCTCATCCGATACTCCCTCATGGCAACTCATACCAAAGAACAGGTGGAAATTTCGATTGAAAGAATATCCAAAGCGGCGAAGGCACTTAAAATAATTTAACCTTCATGAAAAAGGTCATTTTCATTACTGGCATTTCATCGGGTTTTGGCAAAGAAACAGCCTCGCTTCTTGCCGCTCAAGGCCATACGGTCTACGGCACAGTGCGTAAAGAAACCTCGACCGATCCGGCAGTTAATGCCCTGATCATGGATTTATCAGATGGTGATTCGATTATTTCAGCTGTCGGGCAAGTGGTAAAAAAAGAGGGCAGAATCGACGTGCTGATCAACAATGCCGGAATGCACACCGGCGGTCCAATAGAGACCCTTCCATTGGATACCATCAAGCTGCAGATGAATACCAATTTTATCGGACTGGTTCAACTCACCCAGCTGGTTCTGCCCGTCATGCGCAAGCAGGGCGGTGGAAAGATCATCAACTTCAGCTCCATTGGCGGACTCATGGGACTGCCCTACCAGGGAATTTACTCCGCCGGGAAATTTGCTATCGAAGGTTTCAGCGAAGCCTTAAGAATGGAAGTCAAGGCCTTCAATATCAAAATTGTAGTGATTAATCCGGGTGATTTCAACACCAATAATACGGCCAATCGCCGCGGGTTTCTTGCCTCTACCGGGGATAGCGATCCTTATGAATCCCAGTTTGCCAAGACCCTCGCGGTGATTGAAAACGATGAATCCAAAGGCTGGAAGCCGCAAATTCTGGCAAAGAAACTGGTCAGGATCGTGGAGTGTACCAATCCCAGGCAAAGCTATGTCATCGCTTCTTTAGAACAAAAACTGGCCGTCGTGATCAAATATTTCTTACCAGGAAAGCTCTTTAGCATAATCCTGAGGGATCATTACGGGATCAAGTAACACCCGTCTGTTATTTTGCCATTTTACTGTCATTCAATATATTATGGTCAAGAAGATCCTATTATCCCTGCTCCTGACAGCAGGAATTTTGTCGTTACAGGCACAAACGGCGAAGAAAAAATCCACCCCCGTTGCAGACGAGGGAATAGTTCAGCTCTGGTTTAATTTTCTAAAGAAATAGTCTAACTTTAACGTTACAAAATTACAAAACTTTAACTTCTTAATGATGAGAAACAACAATTCAGAAAGTCAGCTTTCGCGCAGAAATTTTCTAAGAAGCGCTGCTTCAGGCACTGCATTACTAGCCCTGGCCCCTGCCACCAACCTTTTTGCCGGCAATATTCAGGCAGGTTTTGCCTGGTCGGCCGAAGCGGCAAAATTTAAGATCCACATGATCGGTCAGGCACACATCGACCCAGTCTGGTTATGGAATTGGTCGGAAGGTATCTCTGTCGTTCACAGCACTTTCCAATCCGCCCTCGACCGCATGAAAGAAGAGCCGGATTTCAAATTCACTGCCAGTTCCGCCCAGTTTTACCAATGGGTTGCCGAAAATGATCCAGCCATGCTGAAAGAAATCCGCAAACGCGCCGATGAGGGTCGCTGGAGTTCAGTGGGAGGCTGGTGGGTAGAGCCCGACATGAATATACCATCGGGTGAGGCGATGGTCAGACAGGGACTTTACGGTCAGCTGACGTTACAAAAGCTGCTGGGCCATCGCTCAAAAATAGCCTATAACCCTGATTCATTTGGACATACCGGAAACCTGCCCCAGATCATCAAGTTGCAGGGGATGGAAAATTACATCTTTATGCGTCCGGGAATCCGGGAAAAAATCTTGCCCTCAGATCTTTTTTGGTGGGAAGGTACCGATGGCACCAAAGTCCTGACCTATCGCATCCAGTTTGGGTACAATGACAGCGGATCTGTTCATTCCCGTGTTGAAAATCTGGTAGCACAATATGGCAATCAGCCGATGAAGAGTTTCATGGCCTTCTACGGCGCAGGCGACCACGGTGGCGGGGCAACAAAGATCAACATCAGCTCTATCAATGCGTTAAAAGTCGAGCAAGGTGCACCGAAAGTCATTTACAGCACCCCGGATATTTATTTCAAGGAAGCCCGCGAAGAGAACAATCCCAATCTGCCCGTGATCAAGGACGATCTTCAGCATCACGCAGTTGGTTGTTATACAGCCGAATGCGAGATTAAGAAAGGCAACCGGCTATCTGAAGCAGCCCTGGTGACGGCCGAGAAACTTACTGCTATCGGCTCGGTGGCCTGGGGAGCACATTATCCAAAACAGGAACTCACTGCGGCCTGGCACAAAGTCCTCTTCCTGCAGTTTCACGATAGTCTGGCCGGTTCTTCCCTCTTCGATCATTCACAGAGTGCCCGCGAGGGATTCGGTTATGCGCAGGATGTTGCGCATCAGTCGACCTTCATGGCCGTTCAAAAACTCGAATGGCAAGTCGCTACCGAGGATCCCGAGTCACAATATCTGCTGGTCTTCAACCCACATGCGTGGGAAGTTACCGGCAACATTGAATACGATTACAACTGGGGTACGAACAAAACTTCAAGGGTCGACGACGAAAAAGGCAACGCACTACCACACCAGTGGGCACCAGGTTCTTCAGAGGCCGGAAGCCGGAAAAAACTGGTAGTAAGTATGACTGTTCCTTCAATGGGATACCGCCAGATCCGCCTTTGGGTCGGAGAGAATCCGGCCTTCAAGCAAGTGGTAAAAGTGACTGAGAACACGATTGAAAATGAATTTGTAAAACTTCATATCTCTTACAATGGTTCGATCGGATTGTTGGATAAAGTTAACAACAAAGACCTGTTTGTGGGTGGAGACGCTGGTTGCAGGGCAGTGATCATCGATGATCCGAGCGATACCTGGAGTCATGACATCAAGACTTACAACAAGGAGATCGGCGCTTTTGGGAATGCCACCATTAAGATTTTGGAAGAAGGACCGTTGCGTGGCAAAATCCGTTCCATTATGACTTACGGCAGTTCAACCCTTACCATCGACTGGACCCTTTACGCAGGATCCAGGAATCCGGAAGCAGCAGTGACCCTCGACTGGCACGAACACCTGAAGATGGTGAAATTCTGTTTCCCTGTTGAAGTGGATTCTCCGGTGGCGACTTATGAGACATCCTACGGCACCATCGTGCGTGCCACCAATGGAAACGAAGATCCTGGTCAGCGGTGGATCGATGTGACAGGGAAAAGCGGTGCAACCAATTACGGTTTAGCTGTATTTAACAATGCTAAATATGGGTACAGCGTCTCCGGCAGTGATATGCGGATCTCGGTAGCACGTTCGGCAGTTTATGCCCATCACAATCCTAAGGTGCTGGATATGAAGGCTGAACATCTATGGATGGATCAGGGTATTCAGACTTTCCACCTACTTTTGGTCCCTCATGAAGGGAATTGGCAACACAGCAACCTCGTGAGAATCGCCGAGGAGTTGATGGCTCCCTGCGTTCCAATTTACCAGGGTATCCACAAGGGAACGATGCCAAAATCAGGATCATTCCTTTCAGTAGATGCGGCCAACATCATAGTTTCCTCCATCAAACAGGCAGAAAATGGTGACGACTTGATCCTGCGCTGTGTGGAAACCAATGGAATGGCGGTTACTGCTAACCTGGACCTGGCCATCGTCAAACGCAAATGGAGCGGCAACTTCCGCCCTTATGAAATCAAAACCCTTCGCTTAAACGCCAAATCCGGAAGTATCAAAGAGGTAAACTTGTTGGAAGAATAATTACATCACACTTATCAACATGAAGAAAGTCATTAATTTGTTACTCTTGGCATTTCTGATCCTCAGCACTTTTTCTCATGTATCTGCCCAAAGGAAAGACACCATTCAGGTAGTAGGTCATGCCCACATGGACATGAACTGGCTTTGGACTTATTCGGAAACCATGCAGATGTGCAACGACAACCTGCGTCAGGTAGTCGCATTTATGAAGGAGTTTCCCGACTATACCATGGTTCAGAGTCAGGCAGCCGTCTACCATTTTGTTGAAACGGTAGACCCTCCCCTTCTGGTGCAAATCAGAAAGTACGTCAAAGAGGGTCGGTTAGAACCAGTCGGTGGCATGTGGACAGAAGGGGACATGAATCTTTCCTCCGGCGAAGCTATCTCCCGCTCCTTTTTGCTCGGACAGCGCTATTTTCAAAACAAGCTCGGAAGAATGGCCAAAGTGGGATGGTTGCCCGATAATTTCGGTCACATTTCTCAGATGCCCCAGATCCTGAAACTGGCTGGATGCGATTCTTACTATTTCCATCGCTGCAAACCTTATGTGGGTACTTTCTGGTGGGTTGCACCCGATTCATCCAGGGTATTATGCTATGGCAATGATGGTTACAATGGCGAGATTAAAAAGGAGCTGAAAGAGGACATTCAGAAATACGCTCCGGAAAAACGAAGAATTCTTCAGATCACAGGCGTAGGAGATCATGGTGGCGGACCGACCCGCGCCAACATCGATATGGTACACCAACTGGATAAAACACCTGGATATCCGGCCGTCAAATTTGCTACAGCAGGTGATTTCTTTAGACAATCAGCCAAAGAGATGGAAGGTCGTCCCACCCACCGGGGTGAGATGCAGTTCATCTTTGAGGGTTGTTACACCAGCGTTGCCGGCATCAAAGAGGGTAACAGAAACAGTGAAAATTCCCTTTTTGCAAGTGAATTTTTCAATACCCTTCGTTGGCTCCATGGAGAGAAATATCCTGCTGAGGCGTTGCGTGATCTCTGGATGACCGTAAATTTCAATGAATTTCACGATATACTGCCGGGATCGGGGATCAACGAAGCCAACAAGGAAGCGGTGGCCCGTTACAGCGAAGTGCTGCGCAAGAGCACTGAACTGCGCAACAATGCTTTCCGCCAAATGGCGGATGAGGTAAAATTTCAAACGGGACTCGGTCAACCCATTGTGGCCTATAACCTTCAGCCGTATGGCAGTAAAAAAATTGTAGAGGCAACCATTTTTTCCAATGAAGAACCGGCAACAGCTAAAATGGCCAACTGGGGCAATTACTACGGTTCCAAAAACATCCGACCAGTAGACAAAGGTCAAGGAAAATTTCCTACTGTGATGGTTCGCGATGCTTCAGGAAAATCTTATCCGGCACAGATCGTATGGGGCAAATGGACGCCTCCCGGATATACTTCCAAAGTGCAGTTTATAGTGGATGAGATGCCGGCCGGCGGATACAAGACTTTCTATATTGACATGAGCAAACCGGGCGAATTCAACAAAACTATCCCATTCAACAACAGCACTTTCGAAACCGATTTCTTTACCGTGAAATTTGACCTGAAGACTGGAGGAATTGTCGGCCTGTTCGACAAACGTACCCAAAAAGAGTTTGTACGGGAAGGCGGTCAGCTGAACCAATTGAGGATGTACCTCGAAGACAGAAAAGGCGGAATGAAATCCTGGACCCTCAACAAGATTGTCAAACAGGAGGTTGTAAGTAAAGTGATCAGTGTGAAAGTCGTTGAAAATGGTCCGGTCAGGGCCTGTGTGGAAACAGTGAAAAGTTGGGGGAAATCCCGCTTTATTGAACGAACGATACTCTACCGCTCCTATCCGAGAATTGATTACGACATGGAGGTTCATTGGCTGGAAACCGGCAGCGACTCCACAGATTCACCGATGCTTCGTGCTGTTTTTCCACTCGCTCTGGAAAACCCAAGGTTCTTCTCCCAGGTACCGTTTGATATAGTAGAAAGACCCGTTGATAGAAAAATAAACGGGAAAGATGCGCCATCCTGGTTGAAATCACAATCGGACGTCTATAGCCTTTCCCCTGAAAAATCGGATGGGCAGGAGGTTCCAGCCCAAAAATGGGTGGATATTACTGACGGGAAAGTAGGCATCGCACTGCTCAACAAAACAAAATATGGCCATTCCTTCACCAAAGGGGATTTGCGTATTACCCTGATGCGATCGGGGGGCGAGCCGGATATCTACCCAAATCTTGGAAAATTTGAGATCAGCTATTCGCTATTTCCACATTCCGGCGACTGGAAATCAGGCGTTTTGGCCGAAGGAGAAGATTTTAATGTTCCTGTTTATGCGGCAGAACCGCCTTCTTTATCGTTGGTGAAAACGCACGCTACCCGACCAGAGGAGACTTCATTTTTCTCTGTAGACGCTAAAAATGTGGCACTTTCCGGTATCAAACAGGCGGAGGAGGGAAAGGAACTCATTGTTAGACTGGTAGAGATGGAGGGAAAAGAGACGACCGTTCAACTGAAGGTACCGGTAAAAATTGCTCAGGCAAGACGATTAAATTTCGTTGAGTTACCACTTGAAAAGGTAGCACAACCTACCATTACCGGCAACACCTTACAAGTTAAAATCAGGGCTCATGAAATTGTGACCCTTGGGATAATGCCCAATTAATATTATCCGTCATTAGATCAGATCTGAAACCAAAATACAAATTTTAAGTTTTATAATTTAAGCAAATGAGAAAAATACTGAAAATCAGCTTAATTGGCCTTTTATTATTGACTTTGTGTATGCAAACCATGGCACAGTCCAATTACAAAACTGAAACTCCGGAGCAAAAAACAAAGCGAATGGCCTGGTGGACGGATGCCCGATTTGGGATGTTTATCCACTGGGGATTGTACGCCTTGCCGGCCCGTCACGAATGGGTGAAGAACAATGAGCGAATGACCAATGAACAGTATCAGAAGTATTTCGAAGAGTACAATCCTGATCTGTACAACCCGAAAGAGTGGGCCAGGATGGCAAAAGAAGCAGGAATGAAGTATGTCGTCCTGACCGCCAAACACCATGAGGGATTCTGTAATTTCGACTCTAAATTCACTGATTATAAGACAACCAACACCAAATTTGGCAGAGATGTTGTCAAAGAATATGTTGAAGCATTACGAGGTGAAGGATTGAGAGTCGGGTTCTACTATTCTCTGATCGACTGGCATCATCCCGACTATACCATAGACCGTAACCACCCGCAGCGTCAGGAATCTGACTCCGCTTATGCCAAGTTGAACAAGGGCAAAGACATGGCCAAATACCGCGAATACCTGAAGAATCAGGTGCGCGAATTGTTAACCAATTACGGCCAGATCGATGTGATATGGTTTGACTTCTCCTTTCCTGGTAAGAATGGCAAAGGCCATGATGACTGGGATTCTGAAGGGTTGCTGAAAATGGTCCGCCAATTACAGCCGAATATTATCGTCGATGACCGCCTCGATCTGAAAGACAAAGACTACGGATGGGATTTCGAATCTCCGGAACAATACAAAGTCGAGAAATGGCCTGAGCGCAACGGACAAAAAGTCTACTGGGAAACTTGTCAGACCTTCTCCGGATCATGGGGTTACTACCGTGATGAAACCAGCTGGAAAAATCCCGCCCAATTGCTTGAGTTATTGATTGAATCGGTTGGTAAAGGGGGAAATCTATTGCTGAATGTCGGACCAACCGCCCGTGGATTGTTTGACTACCGTGCACAGGAACGTTTGAAAGCCATGGGTGAATGGATGAAATACAACAACCGCTCCATTTACGGCTGTACCGAGGCTCCTGCTGAGTTTGTCGCACCAGCCAATACGTTGCTCACTTATAATGCAAAAACAAACAGATTATACATCCACCTGCTGGCTTATCCAATGGGAAATCTAAAACTGAAGAATGTTGCAGATAAGGTCAAATATATTCAATTTCTGCACGATGCCTCCGAAGTTAAATATCGCGCCGGAAACGGAGAGGAAAGCAAGAACCTCAATTTATCCTTGCCTGTGCTGAAACCGCCAATGGAAATACCTGTACTGGAAGTTATTCTGAAGTAATCAGTACCTAAATTAGCAGAAGTGCCTGAAGTAAGTGGTTTATTGCACATTACTTCAGGCATTATTTATTTTTCTAATGCCAGAATGAATTTTTCCATAGTTTAGTTTTGTTTGAACCACCTGCAAATTACTAAAAAATAAAAGACTCTCAACAGTTCACTTCGAGGTGTTTCAAGACAAATCGTATCTCCCCATAACTATAATTATCTCCGAGCTTAGCCTTCAGATCGCTTATCTGCTTGAAATTATTGAGTTCGTAACACTCCTCAATTGCCTTAATCTTTTTCTTCTCTACCAGCCTGTCGATCGGGATTTCCCGGGAGGCAACATAATAAAGCAGATGAGTCTCGATGGTTGAAACGGCCATCTGCCTGTTGCGGGCAATCTCAGGGATCGTTAACCCGTTTTTGAAGAGTTCGCGGGAAATCTGTCTCGAATCCATTCCAGCCCGTTCGGCCTCTTTGTCAGCTTCTGCGGGGACTTCCATCCCCTGCCGGTTACGGTAAGCAAGGATCATCTCGAGTATTTCCCGACCAAACTGCTTCATCCGCACGCCCCCCATGCCTTTTACCTCTTTCAGCTCTTTCCCGGTTACGGGAAGGGTCTGGACAATCTCCAGCAGGGTCTTCTGTGCCAGGATGCGTGCGACTTCCACCTGCATCAATTCGGCCTTTTCTGCCCGCCATTTTTTGAGCTGGGTATAGAAATCAGGATTGGAAGAGAAAGCGGCCGCGCCATCGGATTTCTTACTTCCATAAAAAGTTTCCTCCACATCTAAAACTGCTTTGGCCCGGGTTTCCAGGTAGGTTTTAACGTAAAAACCAGAAATGCACTTTTCCAGACAAATCTTCTTGACTTTGATCTCTTTTCTTAGTCTGCCGGTCGCTTCACCAAGACTCTTTCGAACTGCTTTATTGTCACTTTCAAAAACCGCCTGGGTAAGGGGATGTTCCAGAAGTTGTTCCAATTTACCGGAGTAAAACGCTGTAGCTTTCATGATCCGATCCTGCAGCTGCTGATTTTCTTCCGGATTCGGAGTAAGGGGAAGTAACTGCCTGATCTGATTTTCGAAACGTGTTGCAATGTCGATCATTTCGGTCTGGACCGGGTTGATCATACCTTTCAGGGTAAATTTCAGGGTACCTAATAATTGAGAAGAATGTTCCTCCCACAATTTCAGAATGTAATGAATCTGTCTGATTATCTGCCTGTAATCGAATAATTCACCGACCAGCTGCTGAAAATACTCCTTCCGGGATAGCGCCAGATCATCAGGACCGGGCTGATTTTGTTCCACTTCCTCGCTAAATTGTCCTACAGTAGAATCATTCTTAACACTGTAGGGAGCGATTGGAGAGCTCAGTACGAGTCCCTCGAAAGTCTTGCAGCGGCTCAAAGCCACATAAACCTGACCATGTGCAAAGGACGAACGCGCATCGATGATGGCCTTTTCGAAGGTAAGTCCCTGGCTCTTGTGAATGGTGATAGCCCAGGCCAGCTTCAGCGGAAATTGACCGTAGGTGCCGATCACTTCTTCCTCAATCTCCTGGGTTACTTCGTTCAGCGCATATTTCATGTTGTGCCAGACGGCCCTTTCGACATTGATTACAAAGTCGTCATCCGGACAGCTGACTTCTATTAATTCCTCTTCTAAATCAGTTATCTTCCCGATTTTGCCATTGAAAAACTGCTTTTCGGGCGAAGGATCGTTCTTCACAAACATCACCTGGGCACCGATTTTCAGATCCAGTTCCGGGTCGGTTGGATAGGAATATTCGGGAAATTCCCCGTTTACCTCAGCGTTGAACCTGGTAGCCGGAGTTTTCAATTGACTCAATTTGGAACTGTTAATCTGCTGAGACTGGACGTTATGTGTGGTCAACGAAATATAACCTTCTTTGTCATCCGGATTGAAACCCGGCTTGTATCGTTGGTTTAGCAAGGCGAGTGTTGCTGAATCGATCTGATTGTTGCGCACTTTGTTCAGCAGATCGATAAACTGGCGGTCACTCTGACGGAAGATATGTTGCAGTTCGATACTGGTAAACCTGGATCTTTTCAGGGCCAGGCTGCTAAAGAAAAATGCGGTGTCGTAATAGTTTTTCAATATTTCCCATTCATCCTCTTTTACAATGGGGGCGAGTTGCTGCATGTCGCCGATCATCAGCAGCTGCACGCCGCCAAAGGGTTTATAACGGGTGCGGTACCTTCGTAATACATCATCGATGGCATCCAGCACATCGGCCCGGACCATGCTGATTTCATCGATTACCAACAAATCCAGGCTCCGTATGATATTGATTTTCCCCTTGCTAAAGCGTTTGATTCCGTAGGCTCCTTCCTGGGTATTCAAGGGGGGAAAGGGTTTGTCGGGGTCCTGCGGTATCTGCGGACCGAATGAAAGCTGAAAGAAGGAGTGAATTGTAACTCCTCCTGCATTGATGGCGGCTACTCCGGTGGGTGCCACAACCACCATCCTTTTAGGCGACTGCTGTTTGAGATTCCTCAGAAAAGTAGTCTTTCCCGTCCCGGCTTTCCCGGTAAGGAAAAGATTCTGACCGGTATATTGTACGAAGTCGAAAGCCAGCTCCAGCTGTGGATTGCTGAGGTAGGTAAATTGATCTGATTGGTTCATGCTGCTCCTTTACACAAATATACGGCAATTTATTTACTCTGACTTTGCGAAAAACTGCGGTCTTCCTATAACAGTGTTATAATTTTATGTAATTTAATGCCAGGATTATGACACTTTTAATTGCAACTTATCTATTAAAATAAAATCAATAAAGATTTCACAATCAATAGATGCATTAGAGAATACAAAAAAATTGAAAATAGAGTTGTGAATTTGTAAATTATTATCATTATTTTTGCACTATTATCAATCCAATGATAATAGTGCATTTAATTTGATTATATAATTAAAATGAATAATATAATATCCGTGGTTGGCATTTCAACTCAATTAGTTTTGCTACAAAGAAGCAAACTGCAAGGTCTTAATACAGATATGCTATTGCGCTTCTCATATTATACCGCAACTTTCAATGATCAACCGATCTGTGTAATTCGGGCAAAAAACAAGGAGGATTCTACTACCCCATTGCAATACAAGAGAATTACGAAACAGATAGAAACAGTTGTTGGCTTGACAGTGGCCGTCTTATTGAACTCCGTAACGTATTATGAACGTGAGCGTTTAATAAATCAAGGAGTATACTTCATAATTTCTGATAAATATGCATTCTTACCCTCCTTGATAGTAAATACCCGTGCGAGAAAAATGAACAAACTAGCAAAATTGCCTCCTGCAGCACAATATGTCTTATTTTATTATCTCCAATCAGACAAAGAAGAACTTACAATCAAGGGGCTGGAGGAAATAATGCCCTATAATTACGTAGCATTAGCACGTGCAGTGACTAACCTCCAGGATTGTAAATTATGTAACACGACAACCGATCATACAAGAACAAAATACATCCGCTTTGAAGGTTCAAAAAGGATAATATGGCAGAAGATGCAAAAAAATTTGTCATCACCTGTTAAAAAGGTTGTTTATTGTGATTCTTTGCCAAAAGGGAATTTCAGTATAAGCGGTGTGAACGCATTGTCGCAATACTCACACTTGAACCCTGAACAATACGGAACCTTGTCTGTTTGGGAAAAATACTTTTCCCTGAAGGATGGACTATTTAATGAAGTGGATGGATTGTATAAAATTGAAGTATGGAAATATCCAACCACAATCCCTTGTAATTCGAATAGCAAAGTGGTCGATAAACTTTCGTTATACCTGTCCATGAAAGATGATCCGGATTCCCGAATTGAAAAAGAATTGGAAATAATGATAGAAGAAATGGAATGGTAAAAGGATTAGAGAAATAAAGATGAAGATTCAATATGCATCGGACTTACATCTGGAATTTTCCGCCAATTCCAGCTATCTGAAAAGCAATCCGTTGAACCCAGCGGGTGATATTCTTATCTTAGCTGGTGACATCGGTTATTTGAATGATGACAATTATAGCAAACATCCGTTTTGGGATTGGATATCAGAAAATTATCAGCAAGTAATTGTGGCAGTTGGGAATCATGAGCTCTATAAATATTACGACTTAGCTAAAATACCTCAAGGGTTGGTTTGTTCTATTAGAGACAATGTGAAATGTTATTACAATGAGGTCGTACGGATCGAAAATGTAGATTTCATTGTTTCAACTTTATGGGCAAAAATACCGTTTGAGGAAGCATATTTAACCGAGCATGGAGTGAGTGATTTTCATCACATTTGATCCCCAAAAGGCAATAGAAATGTTGTGAAATTTTATGACTTTTTTTAGAGATTTTATTCTCCTTGTTTTTTGTGTCCATGCCGGTCGCCGCGGTCGCGGTGCCTGAAATCTTTTTTGGCCGGCGGACGGCTTCCTCCTCTCCCACCTGAGGAAGGTCTGAAAGCGGCTTTTCTGCTTGCGGCAGGATTGTACTCTGGTCCTTCTTCCATGCCTGCAGGTAATGGGATCTTGATAATCACCCGCTCAATCAGGTCTTCAATTTTCTTGAAACTGTGCGCGTCGTTTTCAGAAATCAATGTGATGGCAACGCCGGAAAGCTGTGCACGGGCAGTCCTCCCGACACGGTGAACATAGTCTTCCGGATCCCTTGGCACATCGTAGTTCATCACCAGGTCAATCCCATCGATGTCAATTCCACGAGACACAATATCGGTAGCAACCAATATCTGGGTTTCCCGGTTACGGAAACGAAGCATAACCTGTTCCCGCTCTTTCTGTTCGAGATCAGACAACATGCCATCGACTGAGAAGCCCATTCTTCTGAGCTCACGGACAAGTCCATTGACGTTAGCCTTCCTGGAGGTAAAGATCAACACACTCTTGTAGTCTGTTTTTCCTTTCAGTAACGCTCTGAGCAACTGCACCTTCTGACCCTCATAGACCATATAGGCTGCCTGAATGATGTTCTCGGCAGGTTTTGACATAGCGATATTGATCTGCTCCGGATTTTGCAGAATGACACCTGCCATCTGGCGGATCCTGGGAGGCATGGTAGCCGAAAAAAGTAGTGTCTGCCGTTCCTTAGGCAGAACTGCTATAATTCGCATGATGTCGTCATAGAATCCCATGTCGAGCATCCGGTCTGCCTCATCCAGAATCAATGTCTTGATCGTGCTGAAATCAGAATATTTTAGGTTGATATGAGAAAGCAGGCGACCCGGAGTTGCAACAATAATATCAGCTCCCTGAACCAATGCGGACTTCTGCTGATCAAAAGCGGAACCTTCTCCCCCACCATATACTGCAATGGAAGAAGCGCCTGTAAAATAGGAGAATCCCTCTATCTGTTGGTCTATTTGTTGTGCGAGTTCCCTTGTCGGAGCGATGATAAGGGTGTGCATGCCCGTGTGGCCTTCTCTGGAAATGTTATTTAGAATCGGCAAAAGGTACGCAGCCGTCTTTCCCGTACCGGTCTGGGCGCAGGCAATCAGGTCTTTACCCTGCAGGATAACCGGTATTGCAAACTCCTGAACGGGAGTGCAATTTTCGAAGCCCATGGCATTTAAGCCATCCATAACTTCATTTGTGAAGTCAAATTCTTTAAAATTCAATGTACTATGAAATAAAATGAACGATGTTATTCTACATACAAGACCAGTCCTTTGAGGTATTCACCCTCGGGATGAAAAATGTTGATCGGATGGTCGGCCGGCTGAGACAACTGGTGCAAAATCCGCACCTCCCGTCCGGCTATCGCAGCTGCCGAAAAAACGGCTTCGCGGAAGTTATTCCTGGTCACAACCTGTG
>Ga0209125_1000301_pt1 | contig 71628 bp, 103 predicted proteins | sample BarGraIncub1131A_FD_184503 | JGI IMG/M metagenome (GOLD analysis project Ga0209125, IMG submission 184503) | Arctic peat soil microbial communities from Barrow, Alaska - Barrow Graham LP Incubations 11-31A (SPAdes) (version 2) | ecosystem: Environmental > Terrestrial > Soil > Wetlands > Peat... | reverse complement strand
TATCATTATTTTTGACTTTTATTTTATCTTTATTTTCTGTTTCAATCTCAACTATTTTCTTGTGCGTACACACTTTATTCATCCTTACTTTTATTAATCAAAATCATTATAAAACTATCTTTTCATTCAAATATAGCAAATAACCGCCTACCTATGCGGATAAGCGGTTATTTTAATATATTATTTATTCAATTATTCTGCATCATCATCGTCTGTAAATTCATCAGTTTCCATTTCTTCAATTGCATCAATAATTTCACCAGTTAGTTTATGAACATGTTTATAGGCATCTTTATACCCCTGTTTACATCCATTATCATAAGCATCATCCAATTTATCCTTTAAACTTGCCAATGCCACATCGTCATCCATTTCCTCAAGTGCATAAATAAAATTTAACAATTCTCTACATTCTGGACACACTACTTCATCACAGCAACCATCGTCATCGTCACATTCTTCGCAGTTTTCACAATCTCCATCACAGTCGCAACCGCAACCGCAATCTTCACAATCGTTCTGCTCATCATCTTTAATCATTGCATCATATTCAAATTTACCTACTTCACAATCGTTGATATAGTAGGTAGTCTTGCCATTGTTTGTAATTTTTTCAAATCTCATTTTCATATGAAATCCTCTTTCTTTGTTTAATTTAATATCCGATTTTATTATTTACTTTATCTTCACAATTTTCTTCGTCATCATATTCATTGATATCCATATCTTGATTACCAATATCAAATCCTATTGCTTTTGTATTGGATTGACCATATTCAGATTCAAAGTCAATTTGCATTGCTTTTATTTTGTAAGAAATAGCATTGACTTTAAGTGACAATTTGGATGTTACAATGCTCAGCAACAAATCAAGAATAGGGAATATATATGCTGTGATTAAGAATCCAACAAATATGAATGACAATATTATGTATAGCATAGTTACACCTTATAAACCTTTCGGTAATTTAATTAAATTTAACTTCATTTATATATTTTTTGCCATAATTTTTATGCACTGTAAACATTGTTGCGCCAGCAGAAGAAGTTTTTTTTATAGTTGTAGAAAAATCATTAATTCCCATTAATGCTCTAACTTGAATTACTTCTTTTCCTTTTGCAACTTCAAATTCATTTTTACTATGTAAATGTCCAACCAAAAAATAATCAATTTCAATATTGTAAGTATTCTCATATCCAGTAATACTATCTTTAATACTTCCCTCTTTATTTCCATGAGCTGATAAAAATTTATATCCATTAACTTCAAAATAATTTAAACCATTCAAACTATCCTTAATATTTACATTAGGATTATTTTTAAATGCCTTTTTTACAGTTCTTGTATAAATTTTTTCTAAATTCTCGTTTGGAAAATCTCCCTTTTTTCCTGTTAGCAAACGCAATTCTGAATGATTTCCTTCAGATGAATAAAAATCTATCACCAATTTATTTTCACTTAAATTATTTATCCAATCACAAATAAAATCAGCATAATCTAATATGTCATCAACTATATTTCCTTTTAATGACTGAAGCTGACTGATGTGCAGTATTCCTTCGATGCTATCTCCTAAATCTACACAACTAATATGATTACAATTATGTAACTTGCAAAATTCTAAAATTTCATCTCTTAATTTCCACATTCTAAATCTAAATATTTCTGGATTATATTCATTAAGTATTTCATCATTAAATCCCTTGATTTTGAAATCAGCTCCGAAATGTGGGTCGGCAAAAGCTACAACCATTTTTAAATCGTTATCATTTACAATAATAGAGGATGGAATAAGGTATTGTTTTTTTTGAACAATTTTATCAACTGATTCGTCTATTCTTTCGTAAAATAATTCAATTCTTGATTGTTCTCTTAAAAAAGCATTATATTCATTTTTTTCATCTCTAAGTTTTTGTCTTTCAATATATAATTCTCTTTTAGTAATATTTAATTGTTTTTCAATATCGCTATCAGTTATTTTTTCTTTCACAATTTTATCCTTATAATATTTATAAATAGCATATGCACCATAACCCGAAGGCTGCATTGCCTTTCTCAAACTATCATAGTGACAATCAAAACCACAATATTTTACAATATCAGACCAATCAAGATCATCTGGTTTTTGCTCAAGTTTTATTTCAACTAATCGCAATAAATAATCTGTTGTGTTTTCGCCTTCTCTTTTTAAATATTCCATTTATGTAGAATACTCCTTATATTTTATTTTGTTGTTTTTGACAAAGAAATAAGGGACAGAATTAATACTCCATCCCTTTTGCTATTTCAGGCGGTTATACCTAACAGCCGAAGCCACCACATAACCTAAAAAAATATATTGTACCCACTGTTAAATTGTGGGACTTAATTAGGGTTAAGGGCAGACACACCCTATAATTATTTGAACTCCGACCTCTTATTAGTCACATATCGGATAGTGACAAACGTGTTCGTCTGCCCTGAAGTTACAGTCTCGCACTTAACGGTGGCGAAACACCTTGCATTTATAGTTCCACACTTTACTAAAAGAAGGTAGTGGATCACCATAAAATGGGGCTTTTAAACACTTATTCGTCTATTTCGGTTTCTTCCAATACTTCAATATCTTCAGCAGTTCCAACATATTCCTCACATTCATTAACTGTTATGTCAAGAATACAAGGTTTCTTATCAGTACCTTCGAGTTTACCAAGTTTCTCCGACCAAATACAAACGGAATTTTTTAAACATGAATTACAATACTCATTATTTATCATTTTTAACTTAACCTCTTTATTATTATTTTGAAACTTTTATATTATCCTTTACAAGTTATTATATTAGGATTTGGAACTGTTTTACCTGTTGTATCCGTATAAATTACTGGATTATAATAAGGCTGTGTTGGAAGAGAAGGGAATGTTTGCTCATAATAATTATCATAAGTTTCTGTTGTTTCTGTTCTCTTAACTAATTTATCGTCCTTAAATTCCTCTATTACTGTTTTAATAATCTTTTTCATAATAACTCCTTTTATAAGTTACAAATTGTGTCCTTGTTGCAAGAAATTACCTTAGTAGTTCTACATTGTTCTGCAAATATATCATCAAGTTTTTCCTTGAATTGTATCTTACCTACCATATCTCCATGAACTAAATATATTTTACTTGTATTAATTGATTTTAAGTAGTTAAACAATTCCTTATTTGAGATATGAGATGAAAAACTATTTAACATTGTAATTCCACATCTGTTTTTATAGGGCTTTCCCTCAATAGTAACTGTCTTTTGTCCACTTTTGATTTTACCAGCTAAACTTTCAGGTGGGGTATAGCCAACACTTAATAGATGACATTTCTCATCAACAATTATTTCTTTCAAATAATTCACCGACCTACCTTTAGTTAAAAATCCTGAACTCGAAAGCAAAATTGCAGGGGACTTATCAACAACACATGCTTTGCTTTCCAAATAGTCTTTTATGAACTTTACATTTTTCCATGCACATACTTTATCAAACAATTCTTTATTCTCACTAGTCAAAAACTCTTTATATGCTTTTGTGACTTCCCATATTAAAGGACTATCTACAATTACTGGAATATTGAAAGTGGGATCATTTCCATACAACATATATAAATCTGTTAGCAATTGTTGTGAACGTCCTAATGAAAATACAGGAATTAATACTCTACCTTTATTATCAATACACGTTTGTTCAACTACTGTCTTAATTTTCTCTAAATCTTTACTTCTATATGACTTTGCATCTTTTGAATTACTTCCATAAGTACATTCTGAAATTACAATATCAGCTTTTTTGCATAATTCTAAATCATCAACATAATAGTTATCATTTTTTGAATGTCCTATATCACTTGTATATAGAATCTTGTTAACGTGTCCAGATTTATTTTTGATAAATAATTCAAGTTGATATGCACCTACAAGATGAGAGTTCTTTAAAAACTTAAAGCTAATTTCATCATCAAGGTCATGCACTTTAGAAAAATCATATGTGCATAGTAGATTAAGTGTACTTTTTACATCCTCTTCCGTATAAAATGGTTCACATATGTTTCCAGTTTTTCTTGCAATATAATCTGCATCTTTTCTAATAATTCCGCAGCTATCTGTAAGCATTGGCTTTAAAAGGGTAGCGGTTGTATCACTTGTGATAATTTTGCCCTTAAACCCATCACGAACCAACTTAGGAATTAATCCAGAATGATCTATATGCGTGTGACAAATGAACAAATAATCTATTTCTTTCGGCTTGAATGGAAACTTCTTATTATTTTCCTTAAAACTATTTATTAAATTGAAACCTTGTGACATTCCACATTCAAGTAGAATTTTATGATTTGCAGTTTCTACATAAATCATACTACCAGTTACTTGATATGAATTATTTCCACAAAAGTATATTTTTATTTTTTCTGTTTTCTTACTCATGAGTTGTTCATTCTTTTAAATGAATGTGACATGAAATCATCCTTTAATTTTTATTTTGACTTTCTTAGAAGTTTGTTTGCCTGAATATTTTGATATCTTGAGTATGCTGGATCAGATACAACTATGTGATTTTTAGTTTTTGTACAATTTCGAGTGGTTTTGCTATAATCAATCAGATTAAGTTTGAGCATTTCTTTATACTCTGAATTTGATATTTGTACCAATGTTTTACACCCTTTATATTTTTAATATTGATATATAATAAATAGTTTTATATTACTTGTATATCAAATTATCACTAAAACTTGAATAAGGGTGTAAATCGCATAGGTATGGGATTATTAAATGTTTTCTATTTTCTCGTTTTTTATTTTTTCTCTGTATTTCTGATCTGCAATTCTATCTTGTTGTTGTTTAATTTCTACTGCACATTCTTTGCAATATTTTATTTTATTATTTGTTGCTTTTACAAATTTACCACAAACTTCACATTTAATTATTTTATTCTCACTACAATAATAATCAAAATACCATCCAATATCATCAAACTTAGTTATAATAATCTTAATATCATCTGATTTTGCAATTTTATAAATGAATGATAAATCTATCTTGCCCCTTGTCTTAATCTCTATTAAATTAATATCGTTTAAACTATGAATGGCACTATTTACATTGAAACTAACAGGTAATTTTGCAATCTCTTTTATTTCCTTATATTTTAAGTTTGTTCCACCAAAAAAGTTATATTCAGAAGATTTCCCAAAACTAATCATACACTTTGCTTTATTTATCTTGTTTTGAACTAATAGTGTAAACATAACCTTTTTTAAATTATGTTCTATGGGTTGTTCAGTGATGCAATATAGTTCTTCTTTGGTTATATTTATGTTTTCAATTACTATTAGGTTGTTATGTTTCTTACCACCATAAGATAAGGCAGTATTAATTATCTTGAAATACTTTGCCTTACTAAATTTATCAATATACTTTTCACAAAAATCATAGAGCATATCTTTTCTTGCTTTTGGCTTATGTCCTAAGCTCTTAAAATATTTCACAAGAAGTTTCAATTCATATGGTCTATGGTTTGTCAAAAATCCATGTTTATATATGTATTCTGCATATTCTTTTTCATTATATTTACTTATCAAAATTTAACCGCCTCTCTTTTAAACTTCTTACCTAAATACTCAATATCTCCACTATTATTTGGAAGTGGAAAGGATATTTGATTTTCATTATTGAGTTTTAAGTTATTGTATATGTATTTTCCATAAATTTTCCATAGAATTTCTTTGTTGGAGCTTGGCTTTTGCACATAGAATATTTCTATGAGATAATTAAGTAATTCGTATACATTAGAACATATTTTACTCATTCTATTTTCAAAATTATCATAGATATTATTTATTTCTGTTCCCAAGTCCTCACTAAATCTATCTTGTCTTGAATTGACTAATCCAATATCATTTTGTTCTTTTATCTCTTTTATAATTAGCCTATATTCTTCAAGAATTATATTAGCTGTATACTCATCATATTTTTGATTCTTTGACTTATATGAATCTATAAAATTTTTATCAACTTGTATTTTCAATTTGGATTTCAAGTCAAAATTAACTGATTCAATATATTTACACAAATTATTCATTTCACAATCACTATCTATGACTGGTAAATACTTATTATACAAATCAATGTAATCTTGCTCCACTTTTGTTTTGCGTTTCTTATTTATTAGTTCAGGCATTCCAATATTAAATTTTTGTTTACAAGTTAAGTCATAAGATTCAAGATGATTTTTATATTTTCGCTTTGTTTCATAATATAGGTAAATAAAGAAATAAGGATGCTTGTCCAAAAGCAGTATTTCATTTTTACAAACATTTTTATCTATCCAACCTTTAGGAATACCCTTTACTTCTCTGCCTATTTTTGCTTTATCTATTTGTGCCGATTGAGCTTTACAACATTGTTTTAATCTGCTTAATGTAATATTATATTCTTCAGATTCACTTTTAAAGGTGGGTAGTAAAGCATAGGCACTTGTACTTTTATTTGTAATCTGACCGATAATAGAACCAAATGCAAATGTATCAGCATTATATAATTCTTGCGGTGATATTATCATTTTTGATGGCTTTGGAGGATCATATACAACTGCCAATTCATCTTTATAAACTCCGTCAATAACCTGCTTATTACTAGTGGTTGCCAAAATATCAAAATCAAAATCCGCTCCACCAAAATGTAAAGTTTCTTCACCAAACCAATTCATTATAATTCCTGAATCCGCAGCGTATTGATACCAATAATTTGTTTCATCATTTTCTTTTAGATTTAAAATAAGATGTTCACTACGGTAGGTGAGGGGAGAACGCATACCGTCTATTACCTTAATATTTTTCTTATTCCAGTAACCAGAATAATATTCATTTTTATTAAGTAATCCAGTTGCCTCAAGTCCACAAACATGTTGCATTAAGGCATATGGATCACTTACAAGTGTCTGGAAATTGCCATCTGTAATAATTTCACCAAGACAAGCCTTTTTAATTTTAGTCTTAATCAAATTATATATTTTATCTCTTATGTATTTGTCATTTTTTATATCTGGGTTAATTATCAGACTTTTTACCCAATAATTATCCGATTCTTTTAAATATTTTTCAATAGTTTCTTTTGTATGGTTTTCTCCAAGCAAAAATAGATATGTATAATCTATATCACTATAATTTACTCCATTTATCCAGTCAACAAATTTTGTACATAATTCTTTAATATCTTGCTTGTTGAGTTTTAGAGATTGAATAAACTGGTAGTTAAGATTTAGTATGTCCTTTGGCTGTTTAGGAGAATATAAAGATACGCCCCATGTTAAACCATTTTCTATACAATTGGATTCATATTGTTCTAAGCTGTCAAATGAATCCCATAGCTTGAATTGACTTTCAGTAAGAATTACATCATAATCTTTAATATTTACAATTATATTATTATCATCAGTATCTTTATAGCTTGTTTTGATGTTATAGTTCTTATTGTTTTTCAAATCACAAAAGTCATGTATTCCAAAAGTCTGAAGCATTCCTTTTAAGAAATTCTGACGTACACACCATTGTGCAGGCACATAATCTAATCCCAATTCATCTGCCCACATAGTAGCACGAGAAATATCCAATAGTCCCATTCCGTCATTTCTTGTAAAGTCCATTTCGATTACTTTTTTTTCAATTTTGTCATCAGAATCTAAATCTGTTTCAGTTACATAGTCAACTTCAATTATCATTGAACTAACATAGTCAGGAACTACACAAAATTTAGGTGTGCTTACAGTTTTAGTGGCTGATCCATTCAATCCAAAGTAAGCATTATATTTACTAGGAGTAAGTTCCTTATTAAGATTTCTACCATTGTTTAAAGCTATCTGTAAAGCATCAAATACTGTTTCATTTACAAAAACTACAGTGGATGCTCTTGCTTGACCTGCCGAACATGAGAATCTTTTATATATTTGTCCATTCAATTTTAATCCATTGTTAAACAGATATTTATAGTGAGATTTATGCTCTATTACAACAGTCAAATATTCAGGAATAAACATCATTTTATCAATATTTTGCTGATATTCTATGATTTTTCTTGAATTTTCGATAGATTTTGGCTGTTTTTTCAATTTATCTCTAAATGAGTACCATTCCTCTAATGTGTCTAAATTAATATTATGCTCTGTTATTTTTTTAATACTGCGAAGCATTTGATTGTCTGCAAGTGCGATTATTTCGCCAAGTTCTTTTGCTTCATTAAAATTTAGTGTTATGTTATAATTAAATTCTTTAAGTCTTGATGACTTGAACTTCATTGTGTAAAATTGGCGATTAGGCAATGTTGTTATCCTCCTATTATTTTATATTTTCTATATTTTTAATTCCTATTAAATTAAGAGCATTAATAAAATCTTTTATTATCCAAGGTTGATGATTATTATCAATTAATGTAAAATCCACATTAAAAGTGATATTTAAAATATCTAGATGTTTGTTTTTATCTGCTAAATAAATCAAAGGATACAAAATTTTATTTATTGAATTATTTATATCACTATTTGTTATATCATTGTATTTTTCATGTATTATTAAATTATTATATATTTTAAGATTATTACAATAATTATCTATATACTCTTTAATTTTAGAATACATATTTTCTAATTGTATTGTAGCTTTAACAAAATTAAATTTATCTAAATTATAATATCCATTAAACTTTTTAAAAGTAAAGTGATTTACTCTATATTCTTTTAATGAATTAATTAAATTGTATTTAGGTAAGTTATGAATGTATTGACTTATTCTATAATCATCATTTACCTTGCTTATAAATATACTATTTTCGTCATAGAAATTGTTTATATCAATCAAAATATGATTAATATTTTCATTAATTAAGTATTTTATTTTATAATAATCAGAATCTAAACATACTATATAATTTATATTTTTATTATTTTTAAAAAATAAAACTGCTGACTTTTCAAGTAAAGAATTATCAAGTCTATATTCTAAAATTTCATTAATATTATTATTAAATATTTTTATTATTTGTTCTAATATGTTTTTATATTTGTTTTCTTTCATAATATCATATTCCTTTTTTTCTTTTTCTCTTGCTATTTTTCTATCTAATTTTTCTTGATCTCTTTTTAGTTTTGCATTCTCTCTTTTTAATATTTCGTTTGCAATTTGATTTTCTATTTCTATATTTTTTTCTTTTAAAAAATTCATATTATCATTAACAAAATTTATAATTTCTTTTTTTGTAAGTTTTTTAAATTCTATGGATTTTAGATTGATATAGTAATTGTTATAACCGTTATATTTTTTATTATGAGAACAAAGATCTATACTATCATTTTTTATAAGAAATGTATAAGCGTGATTTCCTAATATACAATCTAAATCCCATAAATAATAAGAGGATTTAGTAAACACAGAACTAAATTTAATTTTATGGTTCAAATCCTCATACTTTTCATTTAGTTCTGAAATAATTTTTAAATTGTAATCCTTTATCTTTTGTTTCTTTTTAATAATTTCTAATTTTTCATTATGCTTTTCTATATCTTTCATGATGAAATTTTCGACTATACTATTATTTAAACTTAAAGTTTTTATATTTGGGTTAATAATAAAATCTGCCAAATTAAATTTATATATAAAATTAAGTTTTATTTCTTTATGTGGTAAAGATTCTTCTAAAATGCGACCTTGAAGAATTAGTGACTTTTCATTTATATCAAAATAATATGGAGTATGGGTTTCTATTGTCTTTCCTCTACCAAGTTGATATTTGCAATTTTCTAAATACTTTTTTGTTCCTAATATCCAGATATCATGAATACCAGCAGTTTGATATAATTCATGTCTTTTTACATATTCACTGGCAATTGGAGTGCATTGATATTCTATTACATATTGCTCACCATCTAGTTTGAATGATATATCTGGTCTTTGTTTTGTTTCTGGAATCCATGATTCTAATATTACATCTGTTACGCCATCAATAGTCTTAGTCCATTCATATAGATATTGTTTACCCTTGATATGTTCTTCTGTTTCTGATTCACTAAAATAGTCCTCACAAATATTTTTATCCTTATGCCTAAAATATGGTGACACAAATTCTCCATGACAATATTCATATGTATTTCCACAAACAGGGCAAATGAGAATATTCTTTTCTGCCCACTTCTTAAATGTTTCTTTGGAGTGTTCTCCATCAAAACAGTTAATGGTCTTATTTCCGATTTTACAAGTTAACAATTTATATTTCTCCTATCTTTTATTTTGTTGTTGTCATACTAATTGCACTAATTATATTCCTAATTCTAATTCTTCCGTTTCCCAAACTTCCAATTCTCTCTCATAATCAAATCTATTTAATCCATGAACTTCACTCTCACATAAATCATTTTCGCCATTTCTATAATTATCCATCTTTGCAAGTATTGTATCTAAATCATTTTCGTCTGATTCTATTCCATCATATTGACCATAAAGTAAGTTGTCCATTATTTGTTCTACCGTTATGTTGTGATTTTTCATATTAAATATTATACCTCTAAGCCTTTCAATAAATCCTTAATCTCAATCTTCAAACTCTCAAATCTAACAAGGAAATCATTCAAGGTAGTAATATCATTGTTTGCTACTTCACGCCTTATGAGAGTTGAAGCACAAGCCTTAACTGCTGCATCAGGGGTAGTATAATACCTAGGATTTTTAAGCCCCTCATATGGAATCTTTTCTTCGCTATTTGCAATTTTCTTTGTTAGAATTGTAACATCTCCTAAAATGTACTGTGTGCTATCTGCTTCAATTGCCATGCCGTTTAATAATTTAATCATATTAATTTTACCTCTTTCAATTTTTAATTTTATTTATTTGTTCTAACTTTTGCTTTGTATTCTATTTACCATAGACTTTCATGACGGTTGATATTAAGCGATTATAGACACTCTAATGTTTTGAGTATAATTTGATACAAAGAGTATAGCAGGATGTCTACGAGGTTAATATGGGGTGTTATGAATGTTATAGTGGGTTTACTTAATTATTTTGTGTTTGTGAACTTTTATATTAACGTTTTACACCATTTCATTCAAACCAATATATTCACTAATCTTGTATCCACACAATGGACAATACTTAAATCCATCTTCTAAATCTGCATCTAAATCGATAAAATGTGTATCACAATTTGAACAGCAATATGTATCTGCTGGTTCATCCTCATCTTCTTCCTCAAACTCATCTTCATAATCATCTGCATCAAATGGGATTTGAATGAATTGACAAAGTTTATCTTGTTCAGGAATAAGTGATTGAAGCTGGGTGATTATGAATTTAGCCATGAAGATTTGTTCAAGTAGGAGAACTGAATTTTCAAGATTTGTTGTTTGAACAGATAATATATAAGAGTCATCAATGTATTCTTGCCAAAATAGAATTGCTTTTGTATTTGTTAGAGTGTTTATAATTTTCACCTCATTTCAATATTCCATTATTTTATTTTACTTGTTTTAATTTTCTAAATATTTTTTTAAAGCCTTTTGTTCTTTAGGTTTTAATTCGCCATCTTGATCTTTCTCTTTCCATTTTGTAATGATAAAATCGTCAAACCATGATTCTGGAGTTATTAAATCAATCATCTTCAAAGCTTCTTCAAATTCATATGGAGCAATATCTTTATAAGATGGAACATCATAATGCTGTCTTAATACTTTGTTAATTCTTCCTCTATAAGCACCATAAAACAAAATATATTTTATAGAATCTTTAGAACCTACTAATTTGTGCGTTCTTAATGCAATCTTTTGCGTTATTTTATTAGCTTGATGTCTATCTAATCCTTTTTCTTTTAACCTATTTTTAATATCTTCTATATCTTTTTCTGCATCTGTTATTTGAATTATTGTTTGTTGACCAATTTCCTTAGATTTTGCTTCTATCTCTATTGAAACTACTTCTCTAATTTCAGTTCCAATAGAAAGACCTAATTCCTGTATTACTTCGACAATTGTCATTTGTCCAGTCTGTAAATTATTTGCTAAGCCAGCTAATTTATTTGTAACCCCTTCTAATTTGCTTACTCTTACTTCTAATTCATTAGTCATTAATATTTTCCTCCGTATAATTTATTATTTCTATATTATTTTGATTCACACCTATTACATCATCATGTTTTACTTGATTAAGAATATTCCTTGCCCATTTATAAATTCCATAAATACTTCTTACATATTCTTTCCTTGTGGCGTCTGGTATCTCATTAAATACTTCAGCAAGATAATCATACTTTGACATATCTCTAATAAAATTAATCATCTTTAAAGTGAGTTCACTTGTTGAGGATACTAATTCAAAATGTGTACTTTCTCCCATAAATTGAGATACTTTTCCTTGCTCTATTTGAAGTTGATCTAATGTATTAATATATTTTTTACGGTATGACTCTGCTTCTGTTTCTAAAGTTTTTACTTTACTACTATTACTATTTATTTCTGACTTGAGTTGATTAATTGTAGTATAATCAGTCTTATCAATAGTCTTAGGTAATTTATTTCTTTCTGTTTCCAATTGTTGTTCAAGAGATTGTTTTTGTTGTTTTAAATCTTGATAAGCTTTATTAATACTTAAATCACCAGCATCAAGTTTCTTAATAGTTTCTTCATTCGCATTATCTGATATGTATTTTGCACGATCATATGTAGTTCCACTACTAAATCCTACAGATTCAGCTACTTTATCTCTTACTCTTCCAACCACTGGGTCATTTGAACCACTGGTTATCCCCTTCAAAGAATTATCTTTTGCAATCTTTCTATATTCTTCTTCTAACATCTTTGCCCAAGCCATCTTTTCATTAAAACTAAAATCTTTACGATTTTCATTCTCACTAATTTCAAGTTTCAATTGATGAAGTGCATCTTTGACAGTCATAACTCTAACTTCAATTTGTTTATAATCTAAACTCTTTAAAGCTCTGAGTCTGCGTTCACCTGCAATAAGTTGGTAGTCAGGTGTAACTACTGGAGGGTTAATTAAACCATTTGATTTAATATCCTGTGCCAGTTCATCAATATTCCCATAATCTTTTCTAATTCTATCTGATACTTTTACATCCTCAATATTAATTAACATATTTTATTTCTCCTTAAATTTTAATTACTTTTATTTTGCTTGTTTTGTGCTATTTTAACCTCTAAATTCCCAAACACCCTCTCAGACCGCATTATTGCTAATAGTCCCAAAAATGCAAACATTGAGTCCCATTTATGCAACCTTTGAGTCCCAAAAATGCAGACTTACCTTGCATAAATGGGACTGTATATATAACTAGTATACTAACTATACGTTACTAACTATATATTACTAATTATAATTTATGCGCTGCATAATTTTGGACTTTGGATTACGACTGGGAAACGGTGGTTGCGGACATACATTGGTTATTGGATTCACATTGGCTTTGGCTGTTTCACTTTTGGTTTGGATTGCATTATGGTTGGTTGTATGTTTGGTTTGGATTCACTTTGGTTTATTCACTTACACATTCTTTGGTTGTTGCATAATTATATTTGTTGTTTTGGTTTATTCCAGTATCACGTTGTATTTGTTTCTTTCCTTGATTACATCCTCATATGCATTTTCATACCATTCACCTAAATCAATTTCTATTAATTTGTTTTTCTGCATTTCATCATTAAGTGATTTGATATATGATTTTCTGATTCTGGCATATTGGTTTATGTCATCATATGATACCCATGCATACCCCCACTCATTATTCACTTTCAGATAATAATACATAAACAGTCTTATTGTTTGCTCTATGTTTATGGTACATGATTCTTGTATTTTATTAATCATATGTATTGTAAGTGTTTTGTAATAACTTTCTGTGGGAGTGAACTTGATTTGTAGATCAGAGTGTATTGGCAGTTCTGTGAAATCATATTCTATTAGCTGCATGGACTTTAATTCTTGCAGATGTTTCTTTAATGTTCTGTTATCATTCCATTTAAGTTTTTTGAGTAATGCCTTTTGCCTTATTGATACTATATTTGTTTTTGTGTTATATGTCTTGAGCATCATATACAGATATGTTGTATTGGGTTTGACTTTTGCTTGTCCTTCTTTATTTTCTATTAAGATGAATGGTACTGTTATGTATTGCTGTGAATTGGATTGCTTTGACATCTATTAGTTTTCACATCCTTTTTTGTAATATTGTGTGTTAATAATTGTTATTTCTTTTATATTATGTGTTTACTACAATTACAGTATATATGATATTTGCATGGTTGTCAATAGGGTAATTAGATTATTTTGGATTTATTTTTATTTGATGTTATATATTATTGTTATTGTTGTTTTATTCACATTCTGATAAGGTGTTTATATCTATCTCTATGAAATCTACACTTGTATCAATTTTAACCTTGAAAATATTTTTAATAAAGTCTATTCCTTTTTCTGTAACCACTATCTGATTATATTTGAATCCATAATTGTTTTTTTGCTCTTTTCCTAATATAATTAGATTATCATTTAATGATATATCAGTTGGATACCAAGAATGATCTTTAAAATATATTATATTATTATTCCCAAGAATCTTCCTAAAATCATTTATTAACATTACATAAGAAATTATACCATCTTCTTTAAAATCTTTATAAATTTCTGTTAAAGTTTTATTATCTGTTGTATTTTTATGTGAAGATTTATTAACATTTTCCAACTTAATAATATTTTCTTCTTTAATTAAGTTTGGATTATCTTTAAGAAAATTATGTATCATGTCTTTCATTTTATCATCAGCAATTTTATCTCTTTGATAAATATCATGATTATTTACAACTATATCCTTTAGAGAATTTACTATATTATATCCATTTTTAATAGCGTTGTATTTGTTAATATAAACAAATTCTCTACAAAGCAATGTCATTTTTAATTTAAAATTTGATTTCAATTCGCTATCTTCATTTATTAAAATAATAGATTCAACAACTTCAAATTTAAAATTTTTAATTCCATATTGATCAAAATCATTTTGTAATTTTTTATTACAATGTTCATTGGATACTAAATCTGTCAAATGCTCAACCCATCGTTTTGGTATATCTTCACTTTCTCCAATATATATTTTGTGATTTTCCTTATTTATAATTTTATAAATACCTGTTAATTTATCCATATATTTATTCCTCCTATTATTTTGTGTATTTGTTGATTACATTTATATTATCTATGTACTAATTGCATTATGATATGTGTGTGCGGTTCATACGATATGTTTATAGGCTGTGTAATGGTATAGGAGTATGTTGTTAGGGTTGAGAGATTAAATGGTTGTATTAAGTTGTGAAAGGGTGTGAATTGATTATATAAATTTGCTATTGATTAATTACATTTAGATTTGACATAATTTTCGCCTCCTATTTGTGATTCTGTTTTGTGGGTTTCATTTATTTTACTTGTTTACACTTTTATTATATATGATGTGGGAATATTTGTCAAGTGTTATTTTGTGATTTTGTGGAATTATTTTTATTTTGATGTTATTTGGATTTTGATCTGATTTAATTATGCAACCAATTTAAGTTACTTTTCCAAATTGCAATATTATTAGGTTGCTTTTTGTTATATATAATTCTTATACATTTTGTATTATTTGTTATGTGATTTTCTGGATTGTGTATCGTGTTGGTATTTGGGAATTGATTTGACAGGGTATAAATTGGGTTGGGTATAGTTATGGAATTGTTATTTGAGTGGGTTTGTTGGGATTGTGAGAGGGATGTATTGGGATGGGAAGGGAATTATGTCGTGGTATAGTGGGTGTGTTGTCGGTAGAATGGATGGATTTAATGGGTATTTCATATTTTGATTAATAGTATTTGCAGCATAAATATTGTATGAGCAGAGAGATTATTGGGTTAGGATAGATTGTTAAATTCGGATTGGATAATTGGATTAGATATTTTTAATTATTAGTTAATGGATTAGATAATTATATTGAATTAAGTATTGTTAAGTGGGATTATATAAGGGTTTATTATGATTAGATAAATTATATGATCTTGTTTTGGAATGAGTTTATTAATAGGTTTATGAACTACATAATTGGTTTATTATTTGATTTGTTGGGTAGATTATTGTAAGATTATTGAAGTATATTTGGGTTATTATTTGTATAGTGATTTAGATGGATTAGGCTATAAAATGATACTATTTTTATGGTGTATTGTTGTGAATGGATTGATGATGAGATAGTTTTGTGATTGTGTTGTGATACTAGGAAGTTTGATTATGTGGGAGTTTATACGAGGATGGGACGATAAGAGATTTGTTGGATTGTTGTGAATTAGGTGAATTTTAGGGTTGAAATATTATTTTTGGATTTATTTTGGATTATTGCATATTGTGTTGATATTTGTAAAATTGGGTATGGTGTGTGAGTGGATGTGCTATGGTCAATAGCAGCAATTTTAAAGGATCAAAATTTGTAAAGTACGCCCGGCTATTTGTTGTAAAGCTGTAAACCCGCATTATTGCTATATTGATATGTATATATAATTAAGTATTATATATACTATGCGTGATAGAGTACTACTATTTTATGGCATATTCAAGCCATTTTATGCTATTTGGTGTATTATCGTATCGATTACAGTTAATTACTTGCATAAATTGGGTGAAAGTTGGGAATGCATTGATTATTGTAAAGGTTTTTTGCTTTACAATTGTATAATGTATATAGTATTGTTTATCCTGCCAAAAGTCGATAACACGCCATGTCTATATGAACACATAAAGCATACTAACTTACTATGAGATAACTTCAATCATTACCTATTAAACTACTAGAAGTTATACAGTCTATCTCATATATTATTACTAGGTTATAACTATATCTATATCATACTATTTAAGTAGGAGATGATTATATACATATTATACCACTTTACTAGGAGATACAATTATCTACATATATCATACTATATTACTATGTTTACTATGAGATAAACTATACACTAATACTTCAATACAATTCTATTACATACCATTATAGTAGGAGATAAACATTATAATATCATACTGTATTAGTAGGAGATAATCTGCTCTAATCATTAACCTATATAACCTATACTATTAGTATAATATATCTACCTGATATTACTATTACTATCTATCATGAGTCTATGAGTATACCATATCAGGATCATGCATCCATTACTATTATAACCATTATCAGATCACCCAATAGTATTGTACTACCTGCACTATACTATGAGTCTATACAGCCACGCATACAGCCATTAAGTATACTATAACTAATACAACTAATACTATCACGCATACGCTAATACAATACACCTGATACATCTATCAATATACATAAACAATACAACTTATAAGACAAATATTAATAGTTGTTATATCATATAATACAAATATTTACTATATAAAATATGCAATAGGACAACTTATAATACAACTTATAATATGTATTAACTATCTATACTACAAAAATACTATGCCTCTATACGTCCATATAAGACCACAAACAAATACAGTCAATACAATATCACTATATCCATATGATAACGTTACAAGTCCAGCTATGCACTAATACACATATTTATATCAATATTGCAATAAGGCAATAAACCATATTACTATATAAGATACGGCTATAAATAATATATAAACAATATAGGATCATACAAAAATATATCTATTTGCTGCAATGCTTAATATTTATATAGTAATAATAGTAATATAATATATCCATAATAAACCATATAATTAAATAATATCAATAGTATATAATAAATACCATAAAACAATTACTATAATATAAAATAACGACTCAAACCCTAGCTAAATAAAATATATACTATAGTTTGAAAGTATATATTTATAATACATATTAATAGTATATATTACTTTAGTTAGTGAAAGCGATTTTATCATTTTATTATATAATTAAAAATATATTTTATACGCTATAAATCGCATAGTAAAGCCATTTGTTAATGATTATATAAAAACGTTAAAATAAAAGTATTGATAATTAGTTAAATATAAAATATAATAGTAATAGAAACAAGCAATATAAAATAATTTATGAAAGAAGTTTTTAAAATGAGTAAATACGGTTACAAAGAAGTTAGACAAATAAACATGTCAGATTTAAGAAGCTTATGTATTAAAAATAATTGGTACACAAAAGGAAACAATGAGGAATATAGAAACTTATTAAACATGACAAGAGAAGAAGCTACAACTGATGTAATAATTGAAATAGCTACCGATATTTTAGATAAAAGCGAAATATTAAGTGATTGCGGAATTAAAGAAGTTTTTGGAAATATATGTTTTAATTTGTTTAAAATTTGTATTACAACTATTGAAGAAATTTAATTAAACAAACAATATATAAAAAGTTTTGAAGCGTATCTTTAAAAACGCTATCCCAAAAATATTAAATGAAAGAAGGTTTACACAATGAAAAAAACATGTGAATGCAGATATTTTGTTACTGATATAGTTGCTGTCCCTATCGTGAAACTTTACAGAAAATCTGAAGCATATAGACAAGCAACTATAGATGGTTGGGGAGTTGTTTATACTGATAAAGACAATGAGCTTGTTTGCGATGAAGATAGTTATGCAATATTAATACCACAATGCGGACAACAATCATTAATATTCCCATACAATGAATTGAATAAAAAAGAATGGTTAAAGCAAGAAGAATGCATTGCAATTATTCAAGGTGACTCATGCGGTTTTAGTTTTTGGGAAAAAGAAAAAGGTGATATTCAAATATTTGTTACTTATGATGAAAATAGATTAATTGACTCTTATAGAATAACAGACTGGACAGATAAACCATATGACAATGAAATATTAATTGACTTTGAATCACTTTCAGAAATAGACCCTTATAGCAAATATTAACAATAACAGAATGGAAGCATAACAGAATAACAAAAAAGGTTATGCTTCCAAATTCATAACAAAAACGCTATTTTGAACAGACTGGAATGGAGGTGTAAAAATGAAAAAATCATTAACAATAACAACTAAACAATATAATACAGTTAAGGCAATAGCAAATAAAAATTGTTTAGCTGTATCTCAAAACATAGTATCTGATTTGTATAACATAACAAAGGATCAAGCATTTACAGTGTGTCAAGCTGTATTAAACAATTACAAATATCTAACAGTAAAGGATTGATATCAATGAATAACAGTAAATTAATAGCAATTGAAACTGACAAAAAATACAATAATGTAATAATAAAATGGACTGAGGATAAAATCAAAAAGGCTTTTAATTTTGGTAATGGCACTGTAAAAGATTTTAATAATTATGTAAATAATAATAGACAATTTGCAAAATTTAAGTTTATTTAATAAAGTCAAAATAAAATACATTGAAGTTGAATTGACATAACACAAAGTGAAAATTGCAATAACAGAAACTAAAATTTATATGAAATGGAATTGATTGACAATGAAACAAACAAAAATACAAATAGATACAATTGTAGCTAATAACCTATTACAAAATATTAATAAAGATTATATTACATCAACTGAAATAATTGAAGCAATAACACAAAAAATTGATACAAGGATGACAACAATTAATACAATGATATTTCCTAAACTTCAAAAGGATATAACAATTCATGAAGTATTAACAGCTTATAATTATACACAATGCTCCATTTATATTGAATCCTTTAATGATATCGAAAATATCTATAACAGTCAAGGTAAAAAAATACAAGTTAATCTAATACCATATTTTATAAAAGCATCTGTTTACTATGGAGAAAAATCAATTTACACTTTTGAATCACTGGAAAATGTAAAGGTTATAAGAGATAGCCGGAATTATGATAAAATAGCATAAACAAATAAAATAATAATATAGAAGTGAGGTAATAACAAAATGAAAATAATTCAAGATGACGGCATAAAAGCGATATATGACATTGGAATAACAGATGCATACGGGCATAAATGTTATATAGGAACGTTTTTAAATCAGTTTTGCGGATGTATAACAATAGATAATAGATATTATAACAAGCGTAAAAATAGACTTGAAAAATTAGGATTAAAGCACGTTATACCACAAAAATATTTTGATATTATTGACTTAACAGAAGCTACAATTTGCAAGATTAAAAAACATTTTATTGTATCTGATACATGGCTTCAAAAATGGAATATTCATAATTAGCATAACAGCAAGCCAATTTTGACACCAGACACCAACAAAATATTATTAGAAAGATGGTTTTATAAATGAATACAGTTGATATAAAAAGAAAATTCAATATTGAAAAATTACATTTTCCAGTAGATAATATTTACAATTTTTATGCTCAAGTATTAATCAGTGTTGACAATGAAAATTATTATTATTGTGGTATAGGTAAATTTTGCAGAACTGAAGCGGATGCACAAAAATATATTGAAGAGTATCAAATTTCCCACCAATAAACACCAGATACCACAAAACAAATAAAATATAAAAGGAAGTAAAACACTATGAAAAAATCAAAATCCCTAATAATATTCAATCGCATATTATCAATAACAGTCACTGCATTATATGTGATCCCCTTCATTCTCGTTATCATCCTAATAGTTAACATTAACAGCAATAACACCAACAGCAGCCACGCAGCAGAGCATAACAGAGGCATAACAACAGCACTTCAGACATTGCAACAAAACAGAGATAAACAATAACAAAACGGCAAAACAATAACAATAAAGTTAATATAAAATAAATCAATAAAAGTATTGACAAATTCATCCAATGAGAATATAATATTAGAGATGGCAAATACTAATAAACATAAGGCAATAACAGTAATATAAAATTAATTGAAAGCGTGGTAATTTACAATGTTATCAAATGAAATGGTTAAAAGAGTAAACGAGTCAATTATTGAAACTAATAAATTAATTGCTAAAAAATCAATAGAGTATAAAAACAGTATAACAGTTTTGAAAATGGAGATTGAAGAAAATAAAGAACTTGGAAACAGTAGACAGGCGAACAAATTAAAAGTTAATAGTTGTAATGAGATCAAAAAGAGATTAGAAGAATTGCAAGAGCATAAACAAAAATTATTAAATATGTTATCTCAAAAAACAGTTTTACCAGATAATAAAACAGAAATTGGATCAAAAATTATAGGTTACTGGGGTGCAATGTTTCCTTATTCTTATGGATCAATTGTAAAAATTGAAGATAATAATGTATATATAAAATGGGATGAAGAACCAGAACCAGATCAAGACGAATTTTCTATTGAACCTTTAACAGCTTTTCAATTTGGAGATATTAAGGGAATTGGATTATATATCAGATAATAACAACAATATAAAATTAATATAAGAATGGAGTTTTTAAAATGGGAAACTATGTATTTTTAAAATTAGGTAAAATGAGGAAGGAACAAGATTTTTTAGTAATGGATGTTAACGGAAAAAATCAATTTATTATTCAATCTGATAACAAAACAGGAATTTTTGACAAAACAACAGGCAAAGGCAAAATGAATTTTAAAGGATGCTATTTTTATCATTTAAGTTTTGGAGCATTACCACTTACATTGACACCAGAACAGCTTAATGCATGTTTACAAGAGATGACAGTTAAAGGTGATACAATAGGAATGTTAGGGAATAGCGTAGTAACATATGGAGGTGTAACGGTAATATAAATCAATAACAGTTGTTGGTTATGCTTCCAATAAAAAAGCAATATATAAGATTAATAGCTAAAATAATAAAATATGAATGGAGTAATAACAATGACAAATACATCTACAAGCAGATTACAAAGAGCAGCAGAGGCAATAAACATTTTACAAGATGGGGATAAAATAACAATAACAGGTATAAGCGAATTTGGTTTTCCTTATGTGAGGCAAGCAAAATTTACTAGTATGATAACAAGCAGTTACGCACAGTATGATTTTAGTATTGTAATATACTTTGTATCAAAAGGCAAGAGATCCAAAAGTGGTACAAGAATTTTACCGAATACAGAAATGGCAATATATAAAGGTTGGATTGACTTGGAGGATAATTCATACACAGCACCAGTTGAAAAAAATGGTATGATAATGAGGGAAAGCCGTTACAGTTGTTTTGATAAAAGATATTTTAAAGATGTTATTGCACAAACAGAGATAAAACCAATTGTATTAATTGATCCAGATGATGATGCAGTCAAAAAAATTGTATATAAAGTTGTTAAAGAACTTGGCAAAAATGAAATATATAACAGCTTGGAAGAATTACAACAAAATTATGAGATCATGGGATATTCAACAAGTCAAAGCGTGAGAAAAGAAATGGAAGAGTCACCAAAATTAAAAGGTTTATTGGGTGCAATGTGGGACGGCTTAACAGCAGACGGCAAGGGAATTTTGAGATATGAAACACAAGCAATATATAATATGATGTCTAACTAAAACAGTATAACACAAGCAGTTTAAAGCTTCTGCAAGATCAAAAAGCCGTTACAAATACATAATAGCATACAGAGTATAACACAACCTAAAATATGAAAGCTGAGGGAATAACAATGACAACAGAAAAATTGAATAACATAGCAAAAATTTTAGAATTTGGTTTTGAAGTAGTAAGTTTAAAAAAGGTTGCTGAAATAGATAACGGCAAGACATTAATTTTAAGGCGTGAATATTCATTCAATTATAATAAATACAATTATATGTTTTATCAATTATGGGATAATGGTGGAGAAATTGGGATTGAAATTATTAATGGTAGGGAATTAACAAACGATAAAAATATACATGATTGCTTATTCTTTGCACCTTCAAACGGCTTTACGATTACAGAATATAATGAACTGAGGATTGCTGAGATGCTTAAACAATGGCTAATCAATGAAGAAATAAACTATAACAATAAAGTAACGGATCGAGCAAGTATAGAACTATTTCAATATATTAATGAAATTGTATAATAAAAACCATAACAGCAACAGACAATACAAATAATATAAAAGTTTATAACAAAACACTTGACAAACAAAATATAAGATGATATAATTAACCATAATCAAAAATTAATAAAAGGTGAGGGAATAACAATGGAGAATATTATAAAAGGGGAACATATTTTTGAGGTTGTAACAGAAATTCCATACGGTTATACTATTTGGAATATAGGTAAAAACATGAATGATGGATATTTGCCATTGTGTCAGGTTGGCGGTTATAATGGATGTCAAGTTAATATATCAACTTTAAAAGCATTAGAAGTCAAAGAAGCTCAAACAATTTTAGCAGCTATTGGATATGGACAAAAAACAATTAAAGATATGCAAAATTATATTGATAAAAATAATAATTATCAAGCTGAAAGATTTAAAAAAGCTATTGAAATTATGAAAAATATAAAAGGTATACAAAAATTACAATAAAATCAAAATAAGGTTGTCGGTGATCCTTAAACCGTCAATTATAGGAGGTTTAACAATGCAATTAAAAGATATTAACAAAGACAGTTATACAATTATACGTCAAAAATGTATCTATCTGAATGATAACAAAGCAATGTATTATCCACAAAATCTGATTAATCTTGCAGACATAACAAACAATGAAAATTTTAGATCATTATTTGTCAATGCAAACGACATTAAACCCAATATGGATTATTCAGATTATATAGATTTATATGGTAATTATGATGGAATTTTTTCATATATCTATCAATTAAGAGCAGATCAGGAACTAATAGACGATGAATATTTTACAACAGAATATACAGCACTTGCAAAAACTATCAGTTATACTATCTTTAAAAATACCATTGAATTAAAACTTGAAAATAATTTATTTATTGGACGGCATGAAATAGAAATGTGTAAACAGCAAGGCGAATCAGAACAATATATTAATCAGCTTATAACAGCAAGGCAAATATTTTATGATAAAAGCAAATTAAAAGATATTGCAGAACGCAAACAAAGAGATGAAGAAGAACAAGCAAAACAAAAAATAGCAGCAGATAAACTTAATGCTATTTTAAATCAAGCGGAAACAGATTTTTTAAACCATAAAAGGGCAAATAATGAATTTATTGAAGTTACAAGTTATTATGATCAAGAATGTACTTTATATCTGCTATTCAAAAGAAATGATATTCAAATTCCAATCAAAACTATTGGATGGATCAGAACAACATTATATAGTATCTTAATGAATGAAGAATTTAATACTCCACAATGGCAAATTTATAAAAGCACAAAATATAAGAAATTTAATGATAGTACGGTTATATCTACTTATATTAGACAGCTTTATAATGTTTTGAAAGAAAAGTATAACACAGAGCAGGAAGAACAAAGCGAAAATATAGCAAGTGAAGAGGATATAAACCACCTTTTTGGAATAGCACAATAGTATAACACAACTAAAATAATAATGGAGGTAAATTTAATGATTAAAATTTGTCCAAATTGCGGAGCAAAAGTTAAAGTTTCAAAAAAACATTGTGATAGTATCAGAAGTTGTAAAAAATGTAAGTAATATAATTTAAGCCGGAAGGAATGACAGGAAAATAAACGCCAGCAACCTCTTAAAAATAAAAGGAAGTAAAGAGGTGATATTAAAAAATAAATAAAAAGGGGATAACAACAAAATGATTAACACAAATACATTAACAGCAGCACAACCCACAATACGAGTAGCACAGATACAAAATATCAAGCGTGGTGATATATACTTTGCTGATTTATCAGGTAATGCAGGATCAGAGCAAGGCGGTTTAAGACCAGTATTAATAATTCAAAATGATATTGGGAACAAGTATTCACCGACAGTCATTGCAACCGCCATAACAAGCCAAATAAGCAAAGCAAAATTGCCTACGCATATATTACTAGATGCAGTAACAAACGGTTTACAGAGTGATTCAGTGGTACTATTGGAGCAAGTCAGGACAATTGATAAAAGCAGACTCAAGCAAAAAATAGGGCATTTAGGTGATGAAATTATTATGAATATTGATAGAGCATTAAGGATTAGTTTTGGCTTAGTATCATAAATTAAGCTAAAATACATAAGTAGATAGTTAATATAAAATATATTTAGAAATAGGTATAAAAAGCATTGACAAGGGCAATATATAAGCATATACTATTAATAGATTAAGAGATAAAAATTTAATACAAATGGAGTGTTTTATAATGAATGTCATATTAAATCAAGAGTTCAAAACAGTTAAAATAATAGATGATGAAGGTAATTATTTAATATGGCGCAGAAATATTGATATGATCCGTTCTTTTGGTACTGTAGACGGCAGAGAATTTAAAGGCAGTACATTAGTATGGTTATCAAAGGGCAGAGGCAGAGCAAAAGAATCAACATGGGATAAAGTTTATGCAATTGAAAATTATTTTAAAAGTAATAGCTTTAACCTATAACAGAGTACATGAAATATTGGTTTTGAACTAAATAGCTATAACAATTAAAATAAGTAGAAAGCAGGTAATAACAATGGAAATTTATTGCAAACATAAAGATCATAAATTAAAAATGCAAAAGTTAGTTGATAAAATAAAAAATGAAAGTATAGAATTAAATAAAAATGAATTAGATGACTATAGGTGTCCTAAATGTAATAAATCAAATGAGCTATGTTTTTGTGATGATTAATCTATAACAGCAGCACTTAATACGAAACGGTGATTTTATTAAGAAAGGAAATGATTTAAATGTCAATTGCAGCATTGAATCTTGACAAAAATACACTTGAATTTGCTATAGAAATAGCACACAATTATGAATTTTTGTGTAAGAAAACAAAAGAAGGTAGAATACAAATTGAAGCATTTAGCAGGGTTCAAAAAACTTTACAACATTATTTACAAAATATAGACAGTGTTGAATAACAGATTAACAGTGGGGTATAACAGTTGAATTATGCAATCTGCAAAGCCGGGAGCGATAACACTGAGGATATGAAAATACAAATGGAAAATCTTGATACGATAGCAGGCTTGGTGGAACTTAAAATATTAATAAGAATGGGTGGTTTTATAAATGCGTAAATTTATACATTATCAATACCCTGATAAAATTATAACAGAAAATAAAGTAAGAAAGATGTACGAGGAAATGTTAAAAAATTATGATTTATCTAAATTAACTATCCCGTTTCAGTGTTACCTTGTTAATTTAATTAATAAAAGTATATTAAAAGAAATAACAGACTTATAACAAAATAATAATTTGAAAGGTAGTGCGTAAAATGACAATGACAAAAGATAAATTATATAGTTTTGAGGCTCACTTTGATTTTAGTGATAAGGATTATAATACAATTTGTGGTGCTTGGGCAAAAAGTAAAAAACAAGCAATAGAAATTATGTATGAAGAAGCAGATAGGTGTGGTTATAAAATTTTAAGTATAAAATTTAAAGAGTGTAGGGCATAACGAACAGTGCATAAAAGAGCAATTTTGAACCAACACAAATAAAATATAAGATTGAGGTATAACACAATGAAGTATATTATAGGGAAAGAAATTGAGTATTGTGTAGCTTGGAAAGAGTTTAAGCAGCAAGTGACAGGAAATGAATTTATCTTAGCTGATTATCCAGAGTTAAAATTGGGTATACGCAAAATGGGAAGAAACTATAACATAACAGAACTAACAACAGGTACAAAGATAATGGATGAGTTTAAAAGCTATATATCTGCCGAACTTGATAGACTAATTCCAAAAGCTATTGAATGTATAGAATCAGATCGTTATAAGTCATTAGTTGATCGTTTTAATTCCATTCCTTTTGAAGAAGATTATCTAAAAGTTAAAAAGTATTTAGATATGGGATTCAATAACAGATCAGATTATTTACAAGATTTATCAAGAGTATATGAAGTACCAATAGATATTGTAAATGCAATTGCAGAGATCAAAGAAAAACATGATGATATAGTTGAACTATTAAAAATGTATAATCCAGTTTATGATAATAGAGTAGATGTGGCATTTTAGTATAACACAACTAAAATAATAAAAGTGAGGTATAACAGCATGGCGGAAAACTATGACGGTAAATACTTAAAAATTAGAAAAAGACTATTTGATGTAGGATTCGATGAATTTAATCAAGCAGGAATACCCAGTTTATTTGATCCTATGAATATTGTAGCTATAAGCAAAGCATTAAATAAAAAATATTGGATTAGCGTTACTAGTGGATATCGGTGTCCTGAAAGTTTTTCTATTTCTTTTAGAGAATTAAATAATATAAAAGCAGAAGGAACAAGGATTATTTGTAAGAATCAAGATGGAATAATAGAGCAATTAAATAAAATTAGAGATGATATTCAATTAGTCCAATGATAACAAAACAGCGATTTTGATATAACAGAAAGGGTGAAAATCTTGAATAAGAGTATAACAGATAACGGTTTAACAACGATTGAAGAAGTTAGAAAAATTTTTAATAATGATTATAATGGATGTTGTTTAACAACTAAACTACAATTAAAAGCATGGTTATATCATTCAGAAAGTAGAAATAAAAATGGAAATAAACCTTTTGAGTTTTATAATTATACTGAAAAGATGAACGATAAATATTATTTAGAGCAGGTTAAACTTAATATAATAGATTGTTCTGATTTAGGAGGTAAAGAATTGGTTGAGAATCATTTGCTATGGAGAATTAATAATTGATTAAAACAGCAGATTTAACCATAATTAAAGCATAATAGAAAGGATGATTTAATTGAAGAGGAATAGAAACAAAAAAGATTATGTATCAAAAGCGGATAAACCAAAACCATTAACACAAATAGAACGTGAAGAATTAGAAGAAAAACTTAAAGAACATATAAATGATAGGTATTTTAATTATTGTGGAGTTAAGTTTAAATATTGAGAAGGGTAGGTATAACACGATGACAATACAAGCAGCAGTTAAGCAATATAATTTAATTTCTATATGTGACGAGGAAGATCCAGAGTCTACGACAATATATACAAACTATGATAAAATCACTCCAATATGTATAACACAAGATGTTTCAGGTACTTATTTGCACATTCAAAAATGGAATGGCATACACAGAAAGTATAACGCTGGTGAACATACTGAACTGGAAACGATAACAGAAGCACTACCAGAAGTGACGGAAAGTGATGCAGAATATGAGATAAGTAGAAATTTGTATTATATCATGAATATGCAACAAATCAATAATAACTATAACAGAAGGGGTTAAGAGTATGAGCAAGGAATTGAATTTGCAAAATTGGGCAATGGCAAATATACCAAAGAAAGAAATGTATTATGAAAAGGCATTTTGGGATAATATTATTTTTTGGAGAGATACAATATTGCCTTTATTTTATAACAATCAAGAGGAAGATTATGAAAAGTATTATGATTTTGTTAATGAGCATCATTCAGTTATTGGAGAGCATACGAGTAAAAGCATAACAAATCCAGTTATATTTATGAATTATAAGGGCTGCAAAATGGTATTTAGAGAAAATTTTTATGGTTATGAGATGGCAATAATTAATGATAAAGATTTAATTTTAATACAAGATGGTTTATTTTTAAGTAGAGATGATAGTTTTTATTATCAGGGTTTTCCAGATTATTATAAAATCAAAAGCCGTTATGAGGATAATAAAAAATACTTTATATTGAGTATAACAAATGACTATAAATTTTACACCTTTATGTTTTTATTAAAAAATGAAATAGACAGAGTCAACTTATAACAAAACTTTAATTTCAAGCACAATAAAACAGTTAAAATATAATAACAGGAGGATAACAATAATGGCAAATAATATAATATATAAACAAGTCATGGAGCATATTGAAGTTATATTAAATGGAGTATTTCTTTTCTCTTCTGATACGATGCAAGAAGCACAAAGAGAATTGATAACATCCATATCAAGCAAAAACAATAACAGAGGTGTATTTATATGTTAAATGATATTGAAGAATTTTATCCAACACCTGCAAATCTAATTCATAAGATGTTAAGCGGTATTGATTTTATGTTTATTACTTCCGTCTTAGAACCAAGTGCTGGTAAAGGGGACTTAATAGATGCTATTCGTAATAAATTTAAAAATGAACGCAGATACGGCTATAACAGTAAGAACTCTGATTATGACATTGATACAATTGAAATTGACACCAATTTACAACACATTCTTAAAGGCAAAGAATATAGACTTGTATCTGATGACTTTTTAAAGTATGATACATACAAAAGATATTCTCTAATTATTATGAACCCGCCATTTTTAAATGGAAATTTACATCTTGCAAAAGCAATTGAGATGCAACAACATGGCGGTAAGATTGTATGTTTACTAAATGCAGAAACCTTAAAGAATCCATATAGCAATAACAGAAAGGATTTAGTGCGTAAACTTGAAGAACTCAATGCAACTATTGAATATATATCAGATGCTTTTATAGTAGCAGAACGAAAAACAGGAGTAGAAATTGCATTAATTAAAATTGATATTCCAGCACAACAAAATGAAAGTTATATCTTAACAGGTTTAAGAGAAAAACACGAGCAAGAACGTATAACAGAAAGCATAACAGGTATCATTAAAAAAGATTTTGTTACTAATATAATAGATCAATATAAATTAGAAATTGAAGCTGGTATTGGACTCATTGAAGAATATGAAGCAATGCAACCGTTTATCTTGAAAAATCTTAAAGAAAAGAATAGTAATCCAATTTTAAGTTTAGTTGTTGACGTAGAACATAATAACAGAGATCATTTAAGGATTAATGATTATGTTAAAATGGTAAGGCGTAAATACTGGTCGGCATTATTTAATAATCCAGATTTTATGAATATGCTTACATCAAATTTAAGAGAGGAATACCATAACAGAGTTAATAAATTAGTTGATTATGATTTTTCATTGTATAACATTCAGTCAGTCCAAGTCGAAATGATGAGTAAAGTAACAAGGGGTGTAGATGATACTATTCTAAGTTTATTTGATGAATTTTCTCACAAGCATAACTGGTATGATGAAACGTCAAAAAATATTCATTATTTTAATGGCTGGAAAACTAATAAGGGCTGGAAAATTAATAAGAAAGTGATCATACCACTTGCTGGTTTTGATTCATGGAGTAAAAGCCTTGATTTTGATTATAAAACTATTAATAAACTTGAAGATGTTGAAAAGGTTTTTAATTATCTTGACGGTGGAGTAACAGAAAATGTTGATATAAGAGAAATATTAAAACAAGCGAAAAAAGATAATATTTCTGCAAAAATTGAATTAAAGTTCTTTAGAGCAACTTTTTTCAAAAAAGGCACATGCCATTTGGAGTTTTTAAACATGGATTTACTTGATAGATTCAATATTTTTGGAAGCACCAAAAAAGGATGGTTGCCACCTGCATACGGTAAAAAGAAATATAAAGATATGGATATTGAAGAAAAAAGTGTAATTGATGAATTTCAAGGTGAGGAAAACTATAACAAGGTAATGAACAATAAGGATTATTATATAGTCAACACAGCAAGTTTATTAATGATTGGAGCATAACAGATGAACAATAACACACCTAACGCAGGTCGTAATAAGGCATGGAGCAACACTTATAGACCTGAATACACAAAGATAGGCTACCGTCTTAACAATGGCGGTAGAGCCTACAACAATGAACATGGAAAGGAAATATATAACCTAAGACAAAGCAATAATAAATTAACATTTAAGATAATTGGAGAAAGTTTAAATATATCACGCCAAGCAGCACAACAATTTTGTGACAAATATCTAAGGTCAATCAACACACTAAACAATTAATATAAAAGATTTGTAAATAAGTATTGACAAGTAAAATAAAATATAGTATAATTAGGTAAGATAATAAAGAGAGGAAGTGACTATATGAAGTATCATAAAAGACCTATTCATGATTTAATTACAACTGTTATATTTTTATTTTTACCTTTAAAACTGAAACAAGAAGTTATAGCTACACGTTTTGGAATTGAGCATAAAGGAATCATTGTTGATTTAGTTAGATTAGAAAAGGTTTGGGAGTATATAGTTTTATTTGATGGATCAACTGTATTTGGCACTTATCACTTTCCTATTAAATGTTATGGAAAGCTGATATCCGAAAGAATCTAAATCATAACAAAATGGCTATTTCGAAAACAGTTAATTCTATTGCAGATTTAGAGTAAATATTATATAATAAGAAAGCAGGAATGATTATGAGAGCAACTGGTATTATTAGAAGAATAGATGATTTAGGTAGGGTAGTTATTCCAAAAGAAATTCGTAGAACAATGAGGATTCATGATGGTGATCCGTTTGAATTGTTTATAGACGGTAACAAGGTATGTTTTCAAAAATATGATACTACTGAGCAACCAGAAGAAATGGTACAGGATTTAATAAATCTCATTAAAGAAGGTTTTGATATTAAATGCAGCAAAGAAGTATTATTAAAACTTAATGAGGTCATAGATATTTTGAAATCAGAAAGACAAGAAGCTGGTGATAATTAATGTCTTATTGTAAACATTGTGGGGATAAAATTTATACGCCAGATCAAGACTTATATAATGAACTTTGTAGACAGGCAGATGCATTAGGAATGGAATCATTAACAGAAAATCAACAGATGTTAGTCAATCAAGACATTTGTGAAGAATGTTATGATAATGGATATTGCGATGAAATATGAGATTGGAACACAATTTGAAAGGTGATAGATTATGAAAAATACAGATATAAATATTGAAGAACTTAATAATTATGTACATGTTTTTGAAATTGCTGTAGATATAAAAACTTTAAAAGGTGCAAGAAAAATTAATGCTATATGTAATCCTTATAAAAATAAGATAACATATCAAGCCTATGTAGACGGTGGAATTTATGATTGTGATACGTTACAAGAAGCAATAGATAAATATAATGCTAGTATGTATAATTAGGTTAAAATGCGAATTTGGAACAGAAATGAGGTATAAAATTGTATAAAGTTGAATTTTCTTGTGCAACAGATGAAACTGTTTTTAGAATTAAAGACAAAGAAATACTACCAATTAGAATTAATACTGTTAGATGTTCTTTAACTAATTCAAGAACCTATATTGGATATGACTGTGAATATAGAGATATTTATGGATGCTATAAAAAGGATTATTTTACAGAGAAAGATATTAATAAATCTATATTCATTAATAGAATTGATGCAATTAAAACAGTAGAAAAATTAAGAAAAACATAAGTTAATATGAAAGACCGATTTTAAATTGATTTAAGGAGATAATTTTATGACAGAGTTTATAAATAAACTTGAAGATATGTGTAAAAAACGAGGCAGAACAATTGATGAAACATTAAATAATTTAAAAATACCTTTAAGTTTTTTAGAAAATTATCAACCTTCAAGAACTAATCATTTAAGAATTTTATTAATATCAAATTATCTTGAATCATCACCAGAAGAGTTAATAAATTTATCTAAACAAAAACAATTTGAAACATCAAAGTTTTATTATAGATTGAAAGAGCTATGTGATATTAGAAATGTAAAACCTTCTCCAATGTTAGATAGTATTGGTATTAGTAATAGCACCTTATCTGGATGGAAAAGCGGTGGTAATCCGAGTATTGAAGCATTAAAAATATTATCTAAGGAATTTAAATGTTCGACAGATTATTTATTAGGTATATCAGATGTAAAAAGTTTAATGCAAAACTGCACAGATGATGCTTATGTTTTAGTAAATATATTTAATGAAATGACTCAAGATCAAAAGAAACAATTATTTGAATATGTTGAGTTTTTAAAATATAAAAGTAAAAATGAATCATTACAACAAGTTAAATTAATAATTCCAGACAAGCATAAAGAAATTATTGAGATGATAAGTAAAGGTATGACTATAAAACAGATTTCCGAAGCCAAGAATACAACAAAACAAAATATTAGCCGAATATTAATAAAATATAAAGAGTAATCAAATCAATCATTTCAGTTTGAATTAAGGAGGCTAATATATGAAAACAGTAAATGTAGGAGATAAAGTAATTTATCAAGGATCAGAATGCACGGTTATTGAAAAATGGGGAGAAGCCAATATTAGTCCTAGTAATAATCTTTTATTAAGAGATGAAGAATTGGGAATAAATTTTGACATACATGAAAATCAATTAGATGAAGAAATAATATCTAAGAGGATGACAAACTTTGAAGTATTTACACAAGATGTTGAATGGTTAGCAAATTTTTTACGTTTACATTTTGAATGTAATAGTTGTCCTGCCGAAAATTCAAACTGTGATACGGTTTGTTTAACAAATATGATAAACTGGTTAAATGAACCAACAGAAGTAGAATATGATATAGTTGATACAAAATAATCTTTTTAATCACAATTAAGAAATAAGAAGGGAGAAATTATGTCTAATAAATTAATTGTTATTGGTAAAGCAATGTTTATAAATTTTGATGATTTTATTGAATGGTATAAAGTTAATGGTAATGATTGGGGCATAAATAATTGGACAAATTTATTTTATGGAATGCAAGAGAAAATTGATAAGCTTTCAAGAATACATTCTAACCAATTTAAAAGATCATCTGAATATTATACAGATGAATTTATTAAAAATATTACTCAATTACAAAATTATATTTTAGATTATAATCTTTCATTTGAATTACTTTATAACCACGAATTATTTGATGTTATTCGATTTGGAAATACTGATAGGAATACTTTTATTATTCCTAATGGATGGTTAAATATTGAATTTAATGTAGATTATTCAGAATATAGATTATCTCAACTTAGAAATTTAACCAAAATTAATGAAACAAATATTGGCACTACCAGTTTAGTTCCAATGAATGCTTTAACCGATGTTTCAATAAAAAATATTAATGATGTTTTATTTGAAGAAAAGAATCAAGTAAATGAATTATTAGCCGAAATGGATAATATTAAAAATTCAAAAAGTGGTGAACTTATAAAATTACAAGCTGAAATTGATGAAAAGATGAAAATATTAGCAAAACAAAAACAAGATATGATGGCGATTCTTGATGCTAAGAAAGCAGAAATGCAATTAAAAATTCAAATGTTAGAAAATCAACTTTTTGTTATTGAAACGGAAATATATGGTATTCGTTGCTTTTTAGGTGAAGTAGTAGATTTTATTCAAATAAGGAAAGGTAAAGAAGCTAATATTGAATCTCCTATTGTGCTGTTTCAAAAAGTAAGATATCTTGATGAAGAATTAGGTAAAATGGCAAGTATTTATAATCTTGAATGGAATGATCATAAAGAGTTTGAATTGTTTTTAAAGCACAGCCCAGAAGCTCTTGAAACATTTTGTCTTAATGATAAATGTATTACACTTATAAGAATGACTAAGGATAATAAAGTATTTGGAGTTCATTCAGAATGGGAGAATATGCTTGGTACTTATGAAATATTTCATGGAACAAAAATAGGAATTATTGTTCGTAATGGTGATAATGTATTTTTAGGCTGGACAGATGATGATATGATAAATATAAAAGAAGATATGTTTTATGTGCCATCGGAAAAACAAGTTGTTTATGAAGATAATGATAATTTAAAAAAGGTAAGTAGTTCAAAGGAAGATATAGCAAGTCGGTATTTTATCTTCTCTATTCTACAAGGATTGCTTGAATATAAAAATATAATTAGTTTACCAGAACCACAATCATTTACATCTCCATCCAAATATATTATTTATAGTGCTGCTGATAATTGGATTTCAGATAATCGTTTTGGAGATTTTTCAGGAATAGTCAATAAAGTAAACGAAAATGTTAGCATTGGAGAAATGGTTCTTTTTGTTCAAGGATTAACAGATAGGGGTACAGAAGGTAGATATAGTGATTGCAGTAGAAGTAGAAACTACGCAAATAGGACACATGATTGTAATGTTGAAAATGGTAAGATTTATACTATAAATTTAATTGAAAATAATAGTATTTTCGTTTCTGTTGAAAAAAGTTGGTCTGATAAAGGTGCAAGATCAAATTTTGAAGTTTATAAAGATGAATTTATAAACTTAACTTATATGAATAGTGTGTGGTTAAAATATGCTATTACAAATAGAAACATTGGTAATTGGAGAATTGGAGGAAGACCAGTTAATTTTGCTTATGCAATAAAATATTTGAATATTGCATTACAACATATTAAGCAAAGAGAAAAATCAGAATTTAATTCAATAATTAAATATTATACTCAACTTGAAGAAACACATGAGTGGCAAAGATTATTATCAGAATGGAAATTAGAAAAACAAGTTAAAGAAATAACTGAATATCAAGCAAAAAGATTTGTAAAATGGTTAAGTGTTCAAAAGTAGTATTTTATGAAGAAAGGAAAATTTAAATGGAAGCATTAAGCATTATTATTGATAATTTATATTATTCAATTATTGAAAGAGAAATAGCGGATTATTATGATTTGGGGAGTCCAGATAATTCAAGTATTCCTCCAGAAAGCGTTGAAAATTCAAATGAAAAATGTATATTAATAGGAACTAAAAGAAGTGGTGAATTTAATATTAGAATAACAAAACAATCAAGTGGTAAATATTGGCTGTTTGTTAGTCCAGTAGGTAAAATCACAAATAATTAATAATAAATTGAGCATTTGGTGAGGAGTAGATATTACGGAATCATTTAAACAGAAGTATTTACAAATAACTAATGGTATTTATGGAAAGACTTTAGCATTAGAAAAATTAAATAATAATGGAAGTATTCAAAATGATATTCTTAATTATTTAAATGCTGATTTTAATAATAAATTTAATATTGAGTTAATGATGTTTCCGAATTGGGCGACAAAAAACAAAGTCTATAAAATAGACAACGATTATTATACTCATATTAAAATCAAAAAGTAAAAAATTGTATATGAAATGAACCTTTTATAAAGAATAGAGGAGTTAAAATGATAGTAAATATTCGACATATCCCAGAAGATGAACAAATACACAAAGAAGAGGCAATTCAAAATCTTCATAATTTATGTGAAAATTTTAGGATGAAATATGGTAATAGAAATGTAGTGTATCTTGAAATGGCTATTGATGCACTTCAAAAGCAAAAAGAAGAAGATAGATTATTTTATAAAGAGTAATTAAAATTAACTTTTATTATGATTGGAGAAAGAAAATATGGCATATGATATTTTAAAAGTAACATTAGGTTTTTTAGCATTTATATTAATACTAATATTTATAGGAAAATTTATTACAACAAATTTATTAGTATGGGGAATTATATGTTTTATAGGATTATTAGTTTTATTATTTTTCAATTATATAAATGAAGTATCAAATAAATAGTTATAACTAAAGTGTATTTAAAATAAACAATTTGTAATGAAAGGAGAAATTAATGGGTATTTATTCTGGTATAACTTGTGATAAATGTGGATCATCATTACATTGGGACTATATTGTTACTAAAGGTACAATGATAAGAATAATAAGAAAAAAGGGATGGTCGGTTGGGAAAACTATTAAATGTATTGAGTGTAAAACAAAAGATAAAAAGAAAACTTAGTACGAAACGAATATTTTATAAACAATTTAGGAGGTAAAAATGACAACAAATGATATAAAACTTAAAATAAATAGTAGTGAGTATGATTTTTTAAGAAATGACAAATTACTTGGTAAAAATATTATTATGCTTACATTAGGTGGTAGTCATGCATACGGTACAAGTAACAAAAATTCAGATTTGGACGTAAGGGGTATTACCCTGAACCAAAGAAGTGATTTAATAGGATTATCAAGTTTTGAGCAGTTTATAAATAATGAAACTGATACTACAATTTTTAGTTTTAATAAAGTAATTTCTTTAATTTCAAATTGTAATCCAAATACTATTGAGATACTTGGATGCAAACCAGAACATTATTTTATTTTAAGTGATATAGGAAAATCCTTATTGGATAATAAAAAACTTTTCTTATCACAAAGAGCTTCTTATAGTTTTGGTGGATATGCTAATCAACAGCTAATGAGATTAAAAAATGCAATAGCAAGAGATAGGGTATCTGATAATGAAAAAGAAAAACATATACTAAATAACTTGAAAAATAATATGTTATCATTTAGTGACAGATATACCGAGTTTGATAATGGAAGTATTAACTTATTTATTGATAATTCTAACAAAACAGATTTCGGTGAAGAAATTTATATGGATGTAAACTTAAAGAAATATCCTCTTAGAGATTATTTAGGTATATGTTCTGAAATGAATAATATTATGAAAGATTTTAATAAGTTAAACAAGCGAAATAATAAAAAGGACGAACAGCATCTTAATAAACATGCTATGCACTTAATAAGATTATATTTAATGTGTTTAGATATACTTGAAAAGGAAGAAATAAACACTTATAGAGAAAATGATATTGAATTATTAATGGAAATAAGGAATGGCAAATACATGAATGAAGATGGTTCGTATCAATCTGAATTTTTTGAAATAATAAATGGTTATGAACAAAAACTTGAATATGCTAAAAATAACACATCATTACCTAAAAATCCTAATTATAAACACATTGAAGAATTTGTTATGAGTGTAAATGAAAGAGTGATAAATAATGAATTTTAAAATAGTAATTCCTAAAGATGTAAATATTATTTTAAAAAAGTTAAAAGATAATGGGTTTATGGGGTATATTGTTGGTGGCTGCGTAAGAGATAATTTGTTAAATAAAACTCCAAAAGATTGGGATATATGTACTAATGCATTACCAGATCAGATGATTATGTTGTTTTCTGAATTTAAAGTCATTCCAACAGGTTTAAAACATGGAACATTAACTATTGTTATAAATGATGAAAATTATGAAGTAACTACGTTTAGAATTGATGGTGATTATTCTGACAATAGAAGACCTGATGAAGTGACTTTTACTAATTCTTTAATAGAGGACTTATCAAGGAGAGATTTTACAATTAATGCAATGGCATTTAATTATGATGAGGGGTTGATTGATCCGTTTTTTGGAATGGGTGACATTGTTTTAAAAACTATAAAATGTGTTGGTAATCCCAATAATAGATTTCAAGAAGATGCGTTAAGGATGCTTAGAGCAGTAAGATTTCAAGCACAATTGGGATTTAACATTGAAAAACTTACACATGATGCAATTCATTATAATTCAGAATTAATTAAAAATGTTAGCGCAGAAAGAATTTCACAAGAAATAAATAAAATATTAATGTCAAATCCTCTTGATATGTATACGGTTAATTATTATAAGTTATTAAAATATCACTTACCTGAATTAGATATTTGTTTTTGGACTAATCAAGATAATCCATACCATTGTTTTAGTGTAGGAAAACATTTAACAAATAGTGCTAACTTTATAGAGAAAACTTTATATTTAAGACTAACAATGTTATTACATGATGTTGCTAAACCTCAATGTAAAACTGTTGATGAAAATGGTATTGGACATTTTTATGGTCATGCAGAAGTATCATCTGAATTATCAGAACAGATTCTTAGAAAACTAAAATATGACAATGATACTATATTAAAAGTCAAAGAATTAATTTTATATCATGATATGGAAATATCTGATAGCAGAAAATCGGTTAAAAAATTATTAAACAAAATCGGAGAAGAAAGTTTTAGAGATTTATTGAAAGTAAAAGAAGCTGATATAAAGGCTCAAAATTTAGAATATTATCAAGATAGGTGTGATAAGTTAGAAAAAATCAAATTGATTCTTGAAGATGTATTAATTACAAAGGAATGTTTTGATAAAAAGGATTTAGCTATTAATGGAAACGACTTAATTCAAATTGGATTTAAACAAGGTAAAGAAATAGGAGATGTTATTAATAGACTTGTGGAAATGGTTATTGAAAATCCAGAGTTAAATAATAAGAATGAATTATTAAAGTTAGTATAAAACAGTATTTCAATTAAAATAAGAATGGAGAAAATTATGGGTAAAAATATTCAAGAAATAGCAAAAATAGCTGCTGAATGGTGGGTAGATAAAATTTCTGATCCAAAGTTTGACAATGGAGATAATAGTTCTACTGGATTCTTAGGAATGGCATTAGCCAGTATGCTTGTTGAGCCAGTAATTAATGATAGCAAAGATAAATTTATTTTATATTTATCTAAATTAATAGAACATGATTTAGAGGAAAGAGATAATATAATTTTAGATGTTGATTATCATCCATGTAAAAATCTACGTGATGCATCGGAATATGCAAATATTAGTAATAATAATTTCCCTTGTAAAACAGTTATGTGGATAGATAAAAATCATATATCTGTAAGATATGGATATAGAGCCGAAGAAGAATTTTTATATTCTAATAAACTTTTTTGGAAAAAACGAATAGATTCATCAAAGGAAACTATAAAATATTATAATGAATCAAATTACTGTAGCTGGATAAAAAACGAAAACGAAAGACAAGAAACAGTAAAAGAACTTATTTTAAATCAAGAAGAGCTTATGAAAGAATATGAAATTAATTTAGAAAAAACAATTGATTTATAACTCTTAATAAAATACAGATTTCGTGACAATAATAAAAAAAACAAAGGATGATAAAGAAAATAAATGATATTATTATATAGAACTAAAACTCACAAAATAAGGTTAGTTTCTCTATTTTTAGCCGTTATGTTCATATTTGCAACAATAAGTGGTTTAACTGCTTATGCTAAGACAATTAATATAAAATTAGTAAATATACCAACAATTATAATAACTCAATCAGATCAGCCAATAGAACCTCAAATAGAGCCTGTAACACCTATTACACCAGTTATTGAACAAACTATACCACCATTACCGCAGTACGCCATAACCTTACCAATAGACTTGCAACAGTACACATTTGACCTCTGCAATAGGCTTAACTTCTCATATACACTTGTCCTGTCAATTATGTGGGAAGAAAGCCGAATGACAGTTAAAGCAAGGAATAGAGTAGGTTGGACTACTTATGACGGATTGATGCAATTAAGTAGTTCATATTATAAGGGTTGGGCAAAACAATATAATATAACTAACTTCAATCCATTTAATGCAAGACAGAACATTGAGGTTGCAACAAGAAAATTAAAAGACCTTGAGATTTATTACATGGATGAAGGATATTTTGATGATTATCTTGCTTTTGCAGTTGTTGGAGCTTATGGACTTGGTATAAATGGATATGCTACATATATTAAAAAGCATAAGCACCAGCCTAAGTATGTATTAGATTCATATGAGTATAAAGAGCAACTGGAAACAGTCAGTAAATTTCAATGAGTAAAAACTTAATATAAATATATTAAAAATAATCATTGACAAATACGAAATAAAGTGTATAATTAACTTATAGAACACATATAATATAATATAAACAATAATAAGGAGTGGATACAATGAAAAAGCAAATAGGGAGAGATATAGTTCCAGAAATATGTGATAGGTTTTTAGACTCTAAAGAAAAGATTGAAAAGAAGTCACCTGAAACAATAGCATCATACTCCAATGATCTGAAATTAATTTATAATTTTATAATGAAAGCGAAAGGCATATCTAAAATTGACATTGATTTTATTAAGTCACTTACAAAACAGGATTATTATGATTTTTTAGGCTCAACTGATGTTTGTGAAAATACAAAAAAAAGAAGGATTAGAACATTAAGCAGTTTCTATAATTGGTTATATGAAGATGCCAAATTAATTGATGAAGATACTCTATATATTCCCAAAAAACTTAAAACAGGTAAAATAATTAAAAGAAAACCAAAGTTCCCTAATTCCGATGAAGCAAAAGATATTTTAGAAGTAAGCAAAAAAACTAAATTCCCATCAAGAGATTATTGCATTATTGTATTTTTTATGAATACTGGATTAAGGCTCTCTGAACTAACAGACTTACAATTAGGCGATATAAAAGATGGTATTTTAACTGTAATGAGAGGTAAAGGAGATAAAGAAAGAGATATTCCTCTGTCGGATGCTTGTTTGTTGCCTTTAAAAGAATATTTAATTAATAGACCTAAAACAGATACGAAACAGTTATTTATCCAATTAAATGGTTCTGAAATAACTTCTGAAGGTATGGCAAAGATGGTAAAAAGGGTATTTAATAAAGCTTATGTTGATGTAACAAAACTTCATACTCATAGTCTTAGGCACTTTTTTGGAAATACATCGCAAGAAAATGATATTCCATTAGAAGTTATACAAAAAATGATGGGACATACAGACTTAAAAACAACTCAAATATATTCAGAAACATCTAAGCAAAGATTAATTAAATATCGAAATGCAGTTAATATCAGTTAAATAATCAAAATAAAAGGAGTGACAACAATGAATCAGCAAGAAATTGAAACATTAACGACAAAATATAATTTAAGACCACAATATTTTCCAGCAACTGACACTTTATTCATTGACACAGGATTAGATAATTGGAAAATCACTTATCATGCTAAAAGAGAAAGACAATATACCTTATACCATCAAAATAAATTTGGCAAAAAGAATATTTATCATACTCAAGGCTTAAAATCAACTCTGGAACACGCACTTGATAGTATTTACACTCATAAAGGAGTTCTGTTTACAGTTAATCCATGTTTATTAAAGCAAAAAATAGCTATATAACAATTAAAATAAAAGCATTTGTGTTAATATTTCACAAAAGTTTAATAATATATTTGTAAAGTTTGGATTAATTTTGCATTGTAATTCTTAAACAAATAATATATAATAGTAATATAAGAAATATAAAAAGGAGATTTAATTATGATAGTTGATAGAAGCTTGCTTGAAAGCAAATTAAAATCAGCACTGCGAGAGTATTCACAGAACCGAAATTTTAAAGCATCTATTTTTGAAATAATGAAAACGAAAGGTTTTAAACTAAGCGATGTTAATGATTTCATTTTCATGAATACTCCAATGGAAACATTTAGTTTTATAGTTTTATGCTTGTTTACTATTGCTTTATTTGATGTAACTAAATCAGAGGCACTTAATCCAGCTAAGTTTTTTTATCCAATAGAGATAGAAGAAGCACAAAAATATGAGATTGAGAATATTGATACCTCCAATGATCCATTAATTTTTACAGATATGATCCAAATTAATGAGAATCAATGGGCTGGAAAATTATCAATACAAGAATTTAATGAGAAGATTGATACCCAGCGTATACAATATAATCCTGAAACACAAAGAGGATTGAAATTAAAAGAATATAAAGGTAGTATTATTTCAGAAATCAGCACAAACAAGGAATCAGTCAGGAGTATTAAAGATGATATTTTAAACAATAGGTTTGTTTCAAATTTTATAACTCTTAATATTGAGCAAAATGGAAAAGAAGATTTTAATTATAATACAAAGTCAAGAACACTCATAATAACCGATGGTGATATTGCCTTGACAGATGGATGGCATAGGTCACTAGGTATGATACAGGCACTTAAAGAGAATAAGAATATCAACTATACAACTGGAATAATGATAACTCATTTTGATATATCAAAAGCACAGAATTTTATAGTCCAAGAAGATAAAAGAAATAAAATAAATACAAATTATATTAAGACAATTGATAATAATAATTTTTCTAATCAACTTGTTAAAAAGCTAAACGAACATCCAAGTTATCTAAAAGAGAAAATTGTAAATGACGAAGCCTTTATCAAAAATAGTCAAGGACTAATTCTCTATCCACGACTGCTCAAAATGATTAATTATACATTTAATCCACAAAATAATATGGACATGATAAAACAAAGTAAATTCATTATAGATGGATTAAATATGCTTATTGAAAGTAATCCAGATTATCTTATTGAAACGAATGAGAGTTTATGGTTTTCAGCAATAGTAAAATTATACAACTTATATGTACAAAGCAAACCTTCAACAGATTTAGTTATAACCCAAAATGATTTAACAAGAATTATTTATGCCACTATTACTAAAGCATTTGCTAATAATTTTAAAGAGGTAGTTACACATGAATAAACAAGAAAGAGAAAATCTAAAATTAGAATTTTATGAAAAACTAAAAGAACTTATGATAGCAGATGGAACAATTAATAATTTTAAGCATATATTTTCTGTTGCTGCACAGACCGAAGATATGCTTGACAAAGATGTTTGTGAATTTAATTCTACTGAATGTGATGAATTATTAAAATCATATCCTAATAGAAGTAAGGGCATTGTAAATGCAAATATTTCAAGGTTAAAATCATATATGACATTTTGCATTGAAAAGGGCTGTGTTCCGAGTAGAACTAATTGGTTTGCAACCTTAACATTAAATGAAAATCGGTATTTGAATAAGGGTTATGTCGCAAATCAATATATTACCAGAGAAGAATTAACTGAAATGCAAGATAAGATTTTAGTAAATGAAAGAGATAGAGCATTATTGGAATTATTATTCGTAGGTGTCAGAGGTCAGGAGTTAGAAGAAATTCGTAATTTAACAAAAGATGATGTATTGCCTAATAGAATTGTTCTGCCAAACCGAAAAATTCCAATTTCAGAAAGAACTTATAATATTTTGCAGGGTGCAATTGAGCAAACCGAATATTTACGAAGTAATGGAAATTTTGAAGGTCAAACTGGAGTAATGTTTTTTACAATTAATCCATCACAATATGTAATTCGTCCAGCAGGTAAAAATAAAATAGGAGTATTTAATAAGAGTTCTATCAGGGAAAGTTTTGGAGCAATAAAAAAATATGTTGGTAATCCGTTCTTGAGTCCAAACAATATATTCTTTTCTGGTTTAATTGACTTGGCAAAACAATGTAAAGAAGCAAAAGGAGAAGTATCAGACTTGGATTGGGAAAATATTAGTGAAATATATAATATTAATAATAAAGATTCTAAAATTACAAAAAGGAAGTATGAGAATTTAATATAGATTTTTTATTCAAGTTGTCTAATAAACAGCTTGAATCTTTAATAATAAACAATTAAAATAAAATATATTTGCTTAATATAACGTATAAAAACAGCTTGACAATATCGCAATATTCCATTATAATTAGTATATAAACATTTGTTCTTTTTATTTGTGCAAATGTCTATTGACAACATTACCACGAATGGGGTAAAATATGGAGGTGACATATTATTTGTGGCAAAGGAAATCCATTTTGAGGTCGATGAAAAATTTTATTTAGAGGTTAAAATGCAAGCTCTGAGAAAAGGTAAATTTCTAAAAAAATACATCGTTGATTTGATTGTTGCCGACCTCAAAAAGACAGAAGGGGAAAAATAAAAAGAGCATAGTCCCTCACCGCAAAATGTAAGACTATGCTCATGACAGAAAGTATATTATTATATACAATCATAATTGTATTATAATATATTTTTAAAAAATTATCAATAAAAATTTTAAGGAGTGATATTGGAATAAATAAATTTTATAATGAGATTTTAGGGTAGTACCATTTATAGTACAATTAAAGTATTATAATTAGATCATAAAATAATTAGGAGGAATGTAAAAATGAAAGACAAATGTAAAGACATAGGCAAATTTTTTTTAATCGATAATATTGGTAACTTCTGGGGGCATTTCAAGATTCAACCAAAGACCAATAGCAAAAATGGTTGCCAATTTAGTTATACTTCCAATGTAAATGCATGCGGAGGCTATGATAACAGGGCAAAAGTTGAAGCAATGCGTGATGAATTGGTGGAGTTAAATAAGATAGCAGAGTTTGATAATCTATCATGGAAAGTAGTACAAGCTAATAGATCTGATTTTGTGGACAAGCTTAAGGGTTTAAAGGGCTGGGAGATGATTGATAAACAATTTGTACATAGTTATAAGGATATACAAGCAGAGGACGTTACAGAGCATAAGAGGACTTTTAAAGAGATTACAAATCCGTTAAAAGTATGTGTTAAAATAGCAGTATAATAATGATAGGGATAGCAGCATAATCAATTTTAAAACTGAGATGGTTTAGTTTTTAAAAATCAGAAAACGAATAATAATGAAAAGAGAGAAATAAATGAAAATTATAGTACAAATTATCTATACACAAATTGATTTAACAGTAAGCCGAAAGTGGGTGGGAAGCTGATGGCTTGAATTGTGTTCAAAACTGGTGTTTTATTATGAGAATACAAATAATATAAAATTATAGAAATGAGTGATAACGTGGCTTTGTCATTACCATTAAAAAAAGGAATGTGGTTAAAGGGATTATATGGAGATATCGTGCAAATAGATAGTATTTGTGATTGTGAAAGATGTCAAGAAAGAGGGTTTTTAGAACCTAGTTTGTCAGATGGAAATTATATAAGCAATTATGAATTTCAGACTGGCTTTCAATCTTGGATTATGAATAGTTTTAATAGAGAAGATTTATTGGTAGGAGAGAATTTTATCTTTTGTCAAACTTGTCATTCTAATATTTCAAGACAATATTTTAATAAAGATTTTTGCCCTGTCTGTGGTAGAAAATTTGATGAATAAAAATTGAAATGAAATTTTATAAAGATTGGAGAAAATATGATTAAATTAGCAGCAATCAGAAAAGATGGGATAATATACACTGGTACTCGTCATGGTTATATTATGCATAATCCAGAAAGACCTCTTGGTTACCTGTTTAATGGTGAGCAAGGATTCATTACTGATACAGACGAGTTTGTAGATAGGATAGCAGGTGCTAGGATTGCGTATGAATGTGGTCAAATTGTAAAACAACAGGATGAATTATATTCAGAAGATATAATCGAAGCTGATGAAGAAGAAAAAAGAATATATAATGGTTTTGTTAATCAGATGAATCAGAGTAAATAAACAATATATAAGTATATGAAATTTATTTTCCAAATATGCTTGACATTGGTAATATTTTCATATATACTTAGGATAGTAAACAAGTAAAATAAAAGTAAAGAAAAGAGGCAAGAGAGTAAGTCGTTATAAAAGAATGTTTTCATGCACAATTTAAGGAGGTGAATAATATTAAAAAGAATATTGTTATGTTAATACTTTGCGTAGCAATTACATTGTTTGATTTAACTGCTGCCTGTTTTATGGCATCTATACATAGTTTGTTTTTTATATCGGATTTATTTTGGTTTATTATAATGCTATTCGTTACAAGATATTGGTATATACAATATAAAACTAAAAATTAGATCAAATACTATATTTCATTATGATTCGTAAGTTATTACTGCAATCCCCACTATTGCATTTAATATAAATTTATAGGGTAGTGACCGACCACTGGAGGATAAAAATGAATACAGAAAATTTCTATGATGGAATTATTACTAAACTTAAAGAAGAAGCAAATTTATTAAATAGAAATCTAAGTAACTTACATACTGATATGAATAGTTATATGTCTAATATTAAAGCACTTAGAGAAACACTTGATATAATTCAACGTTACAATTGGGAATTAAAATATTCAGAATATAGTACAGAAGTTAGTTCTGGTGTATTAGAAAAGCAAGTGGCAGTATGGGAACAAAATATAGCCGGAGATATAAGAAATCATAAAAAATGGAAAGTTGAATCACCCACTGAAATGTAGTTTTTAAATTAAAGTTAAGTAAGGGTATAGTGGGTAGCCTTGCTTATAACAATTAAAATAAAAGAAAGAGGAAGTATGAATATTGAAAACAGTATATCAATGTGATAAGTGTAAAACTATATTTGATGATTTTATAGAATGTTTAGATCATGAAAAAAATTGTAAAGCAACAACTATTGCAGACTTAGAGCAAGCCTACATAAACTTGCCACCTGTTGATAATAATTTAAAAGATATTTATGAAGCTAAAAATTGTTTACAGTGTGAAAATTATTCAATAAAAACTAATGTTTGCAGAATGTTTAGATTTACAAATTTAATATCAGATATTAAAAATTGTGAGAAAACGGATTAAAATTGTGTATAAAAAGCATATTTCATAATGAGTTAAGAAAGGTGGTGCAGTATGAAGCTATTTAGGAGGCTCTTAGGCTACTGTAGTTGTTGTGATAGATACTTTGTTTATCCTAAACGTAGAAGGCAAAATACAGCTTATATGAACGACAAAGATAATTTTAATACATTATGTCTAAGATGTTATGATGAGAGAGAAGAGTATTGGCAGAGGTGCTGGGATGAATATAATAATGAAAGATACTAAGTTATCACGAAACCATTGTTTTGTTAAGATAGGAGGGAAATATGAATAATATAAAATATTACTTTGGTTTTCAAATACCCTATTGGAAAAATAAATATTTAAAGTTTACTTTTGTAAAAATTAATTATATTACAGATGTTGTATTTAGATTTACATTTTGGAAAATGAGAAAACTTACTGATATTGATAGATATGAAAAAGATTATGGTATGAATTGGTGGAAACATTTTGATATATTTAAAATAAAAACTGCAAAAGGGAAACAAATTTTAAAAGATGAAAAGGCTGAAACAATTGAAGATTTAATAAATAAAATGTGATTAAAACTAATGTTTTGATAAAAGTGAGGATTCATGGAAAAATTAAAATGTAAGTATGAAGAACTAAGAGGAATAGCAATGCAAACAGTAATATTGCAAAATAGAGAAAAAATTAATGAAATTATAGAATATATAAATCAAAATGATAAAGTAAAGTTCGTAGGTAAATCACAAGCAGATTTTGATAAAGAAGGTGATTAAAATTGAGATTTTTCAGATCAGTAAATGAATAGATAAAGTATCAAATAATTAAAAGGAAATATAAGAAGATAATTAAATTATATCGTAAACGTCCTGATAAATTTATGGAAGATATGTTTGGCTCTAAATTAATGGGATATCAAAAATTAATGTTAAAAATGTTTTGGAATAGGAGGCGATAAATTGACAAAAAACCAAAGGGAAATTGTTCAGTTTAAAAAGTATATTGGCAGAGAGACAGTAAAATGTAATTGTGGTAGTGATGAGTTTTATCAATTAAATAATGATGGAAAAGTAGAATGTGTAACCTGTGGTGAAATAAAGGTTTTATTTATTGGAGGTACGTGTAAATAGAATTTAAAATGTGTGTTTTATGAAGAATTTAACTACTGTGTTTGAAAGTATAATTTTGTGATGGATTTGGAGGTGAAAATATGTTGGATATAGCTTGTAAATACGAAGAAAAATTACAGTTATTATTTGCTAATATTACATTTGATGAAAAATATAAATTTTATGATATGGGTTCATATCGAGAAAAATATAAAGCTATAGAAAGCACGTGGGCTGCACATGAGTTTGTAAGTATTGATAAAGATAATAATGTCTTGGGATATATTAAATATGGAATTTGTAGAGATAGTATGGATGTACATTATTTACAAATTATAAACTTTAGTGATAATAAAATTATTTTTGGAAGAGACGTTTTTAAATGCATTAGCGAAATATTTATCAAGTTTAACTTCCGAAAGATAGTATTTGGAGTTGTCGTTGGAAATCCAATTGAGAGTACATATGATAAATTATTAAAAAAATATGGTGGTAGGATTGTAGGAATATTTTTAAAAGATTGTAAATTAATAGATGGAAAATACTATGGTTCTAAAAAGTATGAAATATTTAGAGAAGATTATTTAAAACATAGAAATGGAGATAAAATATGAAAAGTCGTAAATTAACTACTGGTAAAGTAGAAAATATAGCTTTAAAAGATAAAGATATTCAAACAGATGGTGTGCATTTCTCTTTAAAAGTTAATGTTGATGAAAGTTATTATGTTTTGAAATTACATAAAAATAAGTATTCAAATTTAATATCTGGACTTAATGCAAAAGAGATTGTTTTAAATTTTAACGATGATGAAACAGTATTGGAATCTATTACAATTTCTGTGGATAAAGAATATTTAATATCAAAACAAAGAAATGAGGTGAAAATATGACAATAGTAAATTGTGATTGTTGTGGAAACAAAATTGAAGGTCGTGCATATGAATTTAATCCATTGTGTAATATAGCAGAAAACAAATATCATCTTCCGGTTTATGGATACGTTCAAAAAGTTGGAGAAAGTTTAGAACCAGTATCAAGCAGACGAGTAGAATATGATTTATGTTTAACTTGCTACAATAAAATTTATGGTGCTGCTGTGGATAAATTTGTTGAAATAAGTAAGTTAATATAAAAGAATTATTTTATGATTATTGGAGGATTATATAAATGGCTAAGTTAGATAATTGTGCATTTTGTGGCGGAAAGCCTAAAATAAGACTTACTATTTGCTCTGGTAGCTTATGTTTAAAAGTTGCTTGTAAAAATTGCAAGGTATACTGGACATTCTTTAAAAGTTATAGACATCTTAAATTATTCTGGAATGCTCAAATGGAAAGAGTAAGATTAGGAAAATATACTTTACCTGAATAGAAAATTAGTATAGCTGAATGCAGATAGGAGGATAATATGAAAACAATTATAATTACATATTTCAAGCCAAGTGGTAAATATTACACCGAAGAAACAATTGAAATATCAGAAGATACACCTTGTTATGATATTTCTAGTTCGGTAAAACCTTTATTAAAATTAAAAGATATGATTGCAGTAATTACAGATTCAGATGATGGAAAAAAACCTTGTATAGTTCCGCATCTTATTTTAAATACAATTAAATGTGGGTTAAAAATATGAGAACAATATCAGAAATTAAAAAAGACATAGCAACTATTAAAAGTAGTTTGTCGGAAGATTATATAAATACAGATTATTGTGAACTTGAATATGAACTAAGAAATGCTTTAATTTATGATATTCCACTTGAAAAGCTTGAAGAAATTTGCAATGCCAAGAAAGATAATAGGCTTGTGATATTGCCTTGTAAAGTTGGTGATAGAACAACAGTTGTTATACCGTTAAAGAAAATAGACGGAAATGTTTATCCAGAAATTTGTACAGGAGAAGTCGTATGTTTTAAAATATTGAAAAATGGAACTTTTGCGGTTCAATATGTTGATACACACTTTAAATTTCCTACAAGTTGGAATGTTGAGGATTTTGGTAAAATTGCATTTTTTGAACTTCAAGAAGATAAATAGATTAGGAGGTTAATATGGAAGAATCGATTTGGGGCATAAAAGGATATAGTTATAGTGGTTGTGAAGGCTGGTCTGAATGGATATGTGAGGGTTTGATTTTTAGTTCAAACACAAAAGCATGGGATCATATTGAAAATAAATTGAAAAACACTTATTCACGATATGAACCATATGAAATTAGTGTGAAATAACGATAGCATTATAAAATTAAGGAGGAAAGTATGAAACAAGGTGACTTAGATTATGCCATTAGGCAAGCACAAAATAATTTTGATAAATGGAACGATGTTACTGGATGTTTTACAAAGGGTTGTGGGTACTATTGGGAAGCACAAAGTTGTATTGAGGATGCAGTTAAAATAGGTGCTAAAATTGCTTGTGAAGGTATAAATGCTAATTTGAGTGAAATTATTGAAGAAGATTAAGGAGGAAATTATGTTAATAATTATTTGTTTAGTAGTATCATTTTACAATATTTTTATGGCGTTGATTCAAAACACTAAAAATATAATATCTGCAATCATCTATAAAGTAATACCATTTTTCTTAGGATTAGGATGTTTATATGTAGCAGGAGTATTAAGCGGTATAATTAAATCATTATAAATTATACCTTTTGAATACAATGGAGAGTAATATGAAAAGATTAACATGTGAACGTAAATATAAAAATGGAAGAAGAGCAAAGGGCAATTGGGAAGCCACAACACATACTGGTGCAAATGTAATTTATGCCATGACAGATAGACTTGCAGAATATGAAGATATAGGACTTACACCAGAAGAAATTCTATTAATTATCAAAAATTAAAATAAATAAAAAATATATTAAAAGGAGAAATTAAATTTAAATGAAAGCAAAAACAATTAATGCTGTTGTTAGTAGAAAAATTAATGACTGGTTAAATAGTATTGAGGATAAAGAATTAGTACAAAAAATTAAATCTGATATTATTATTTCTGGTGGAGCGATCACTTCAATGTTATTAAATGAAACGGTAAATGATTTTGATATTTATTTTAAAACCAAAGAAAGTTTAAAGGCAATTTGTGAATACTACGCAAACCAATTTAATAAAAACAACGAAGGAAAAATGAATAAACTTGGTAAACCTCTTCATGCTTGGGTACTTGATGGTGATGATGTTGAAAAGTGGAAAAACAATGAAAAATCTTTGTCAAGTTTTGCATTTAATTATAAAGATATTTCGTATTCAGAAATAAAAGGATGGAATTATGAAAACGAAAACGAAAATAAATCAGCATATTTAAATATATCTGGAATGCTTTTAAACACACTACCAGACAGAATTAAAGTAATGGTTAATTCAGATGGAGTAGCCGAAGATAGTGATGAAATAGCAGATAAAAATGATTATTCAATTGATGCATATTTAGATGCTATTAGTGATGGAGATGAAATATCTTCTGATAGTCTAGAAGAAAAATCACCTGAAAACAAATATAAACCAATTTTTCTTTCTACAAATGCCATTACTCTTTCTAATAAGATTCAAATTGTAGTTCGTTTTTACGGAGACGTTGATGTAATACATAAAAATTATGATTTTGTTCATGCAACAAATTATTGGACATTTGCTACTGGTACAGTTTTAAATCAAAGAGCGTTGGAATCTATTTTAAACAAAGAATTGTTTTATATTGGTTCTAAGTATCCTATTTGCAGTCTTGTAAGAATACGTAAGTTTATTAAACGTGGATGGCAAATTAATGCTGGTCAATTTGTAAAAATGTCTTTTCAAATAAGTGAGTTAAATTTAAAAGATATTTATGTATTAGAAGATCAATTAGTTGGAGTTGATAGTATTTATTTCTTGAATTTTATACAAAACTTGAAAAGAAAACAAATAGAAGATAATAGTTTTGTTTTAACTCAAGATTATTTAACTACAGTAATAGATAAAATATTTGGTTAAAAGGACAGTTTTGAACACAATTTAGAAGGTGAAAAGTATAGCTAATTGTATCAAAACAAAATACGCAAAAATTAGTTTTGCTATTAAAGTTTTGATAAATCAAAATAAAAATTAAGGAAAGGTGAAATTGTATACTTGAAATATATTGGAAGTAAAAACAAACTATCTAAATATATTGCACCAATAATTCAAAGTTATATAGATAAAAATGATGTAAAGATTTATTTTGAGCCATTTGTTGGTGGTGCTAATATGATTGATAAAATAAAATGTGAAAAACGCATTGGAAATGACATGCATAAAGAATTAATTGCACTATTTAAAGAATTACAAAATGGGTGGATTCCACCTCCTGATATCACGAAAGATACATATGTTGAGATAAGAGATAATAAAGAAAAATACCCATTACATATGGTTGCTCTAGTCGGATTTTGTGCTAGTTATAATTCTAAATATTTTGGTGGATATGCAGGTAAAGTCAATACAAAAATAGGGACAATAAGAAACTATTGTGATGAATCAATTAGAAATCTTAAAGAACAAATTCCTAAGTTGTTAAATATTAAATTCGCTAATAAGAATTATTTAGAGTTTGATAAAAACAAAATAAAAAATTGTGTTATATACTGTGATCCTCCTTATGCTAACTCGACAGAATATATAACAAATAATTTCAATCATGATGAATTTTGGGATTGGTGTAGAGAGTTATCAAAGAATAATATAGTTTTAATATCAGAATATAATGCACCTGATAATTTTGAATGTATATGGCAGCAAGAAGTTAAGACACATTTAAACAATCGTAATAAGATAATAAAAATAGAAAAATTGTTCAAATTAAGAGATTAAAATGAGAATTTCAATCACAGTTTAAAGAAAACTCGAAAATAACTGCAAATATCATCTTGGCAGTTATTTTCGAGTAAATACAAATAAAATAATAAACATTAAAGGAAGTTGATAGCGATAAATGAATTATAATTTAATAAATTTTTGCGAGTTTGATAAATATGCAACAAAAAGTTATTGTGCAATACATAATGAATCTGAAACTAAGAACTTGGGTGATATTACAAAGATAAATGAAAAGTTAATTGCAGACTTTGATATGATGACTTGGGGCAGTCCTTGTCAAGATTTTAGTGTAGCCGGCAAACAAGAGGGTGCGGTTTGGATTTGTAAAGATTGTAGTCATGAGTATAATCCTCTTGAAGCACATTATACTAAAAGAGAAAATTGTCCAAACTGTAATTCTATTAATATTGATAAATCAAGATCATCATTGATAGTTGAAGGACTAAGGATATTAAGAGAAAAGTTACCGAAATTCTCAATTTACGAGAATGTTAAGAATATTACAGGTAATAAATTTATTAGTAGTTTTAATTTATTCATTAAGGAATTAGACGAATATGGATATAATTCATATTGGAAAATATTAGATGCAAAAGAATATGGAATACCGCAACATAGAGAACGAGTTTTTGTATTAAGTGTTAGAAAAGAAATTGATAATGGACTGTTTACCTTTCCTGTTCCATTTAATAAGATACCCAATATGCTTCAATGTTTAGAGAATGAAGTTGATAAAAATTATATGGTTTCTGATTCTAAAGTAAACCAACTTTTTATTAATAATAATTATGAAATTAATATGGACAAACCAGTAGTTGGAACTTGTCACCCTAAAAATGATATGAGTTTTGCAACAAGAAATAGAGTTTATAGTGTTACTGGAGTAAGTCCAACTTTATCAGCTACTATGTATAAAGATCCTCCTAAGATAATTAAGAAACTTACAGATATATTAGATGACGATGCTGAACTTCCTATTTTACATAATATTTATGGTGGATTTAAAGAAAAAGAGCCAAGAATCTTTAATGAATTTTCACCGACAATTAGGACTTCTGCAGGAGGTGGACATATTCCTTCTGTTTGTACTAAAGATAAAACCAAAGTGGAAAAAATTATTGATCAATATGAAGTAAGGACTTTAACTCCACTTGAATGTTGGAAACTAATGGGATTTTCAGATGAAGATTTTTATAAAGCAAAGAATATTGGTACATCTAAAATGCAACTTTATAAACAAGCTGGTAATTCTATTGTAACTAAAGTTCTTGTTGAAATTTATAAAGAGTTACAAAAAGCCTTTCCAAATGATTTTAAAGATGGAATAAAACTATCATCATTCTTTAGCGGTATAGGAGCATTTGAAGCAGCACTAAAAGAAATATAGTAAAACGTTAAAATAAATGTTGACAAATATAGAAATGTTTGGTATACTTAGTGTAGAAAAGAAAGGAGTGAAATATATGATCGGTAAATGTGCAAAACAAGAAACAATAGCAATTATTGAAAATCGTGGTCAATATTGGATTGGTACAAATTGGTGTCAAACTGCACAAACTGAATGTCCGAGAAAAGATATGGAAACTGGTGTAGGCTATGAACTCTGTAAATCTGTTTGTCATCAAAACTATCATGCAGAAGTAGATGCTTGTAGAAAATCTGATTATTTTGCAAAAGGTGGAACACTATATTTATTAGGACATACATATTGTTGTAATAGTTGTAAAAGAGTTATGGAAACATATGGAATTGCAAAAGTTGTAATAGGTGAAATACCTGAAATTATTAGAAATTTAGCATACCATATATAGTGGTTACATATTAATCATACCACTATATGTTGTGTCAAAATGTGCATGAAATCCCAATTTTAAACAGATAGGAAGTGGAAATCAAAATGGACGAGATAGAAAAAATTATAAAAGGTATTAACGCAATACAAGCAGAATTTCCTTGTGATTCTTCATATGAAATAAAAGAAGAATTAAACTATTATTGCGATAATGCAATCAAAGCACTTGAAAAGCAGATTGGGAAAAAGGTTGTTAATACTTATTTAGTAAATCAAACAAGATACGGAAGTTGCCCTGTGTGTGGATATTCTGCAAAACAAAAAGGAAATAAATATTGTTTTGATTGTGGGCAAAAATTAGATTGGAATAAAAATTAAAATGGCTGATATTACAGTGCAATAAAGAAAATGGATATAAAATGTTTTATTCGGTTTATAAAACGTGAGTAAATAGCTAATATAAAACAATAGAAAAGGAGAGTACAAAAATATGAATCAAGTTACCCAAGAAACAAGGCATGACAGTTACATAAAAGTGGACAAGACTACACGACAAGAAGTTATATTGGATGCGTTTAGAACGTATGGAAACATGACTGCAAGAGAATGTATGCACAAGCTAGGTAAATCCGATCCCAACTTTGCAAGACCTAGAATCACAGAATTAGTTGACCAAAATAGACTTGTTGTTTGTGGTGTATCTTATGATAATGAAACAAGTAGAAATGTGACATTGTTTGGCATTCCAAATTTGAATTAAGGAAGTGAAAATTTGACAGATATTTCAAGAATACATGAATTGGTGAAATTGTGTAATGAAGCATCTCATCATTATTATACATTAGATAATCCAATAATGACAGACAAGCAATATGATAAACTCTTCGATGAATTATCAATGTTAGAAAAACGAACTAATTGTATACTTTCTATTTCTCCAACTCAAAAAGTTCAAGGTGAAATACTTCCATTTCTCACAAAAGTAAAACATTCAGAGCCTATGTTATCTGCCGATAAATCAAAAGATGTAAATGATATTATAAAATTTATGGGAGATCAACCTTGTATTTTATCTTGGAAACTTGATGGATTAACTATTGTTTTAAAATATAATGACGGTAAATTTATTCAAGCAATTACAAGAGGTAGGGGAGAATATGGCGAAGATGTTACTCATACTGTTAGAACTTTTTTAAATATACCTTTGACGATTAGTTATAAAGGATATTTAGAAATTCGTGGCGAGGGATTGGTTACATTTGAAGAGTTTAATAGAATTAATGAGGAACTATTATTACAAGGTGAAGAACCATTTGCAAATTCAAGGAATTTGGCATCAGGAAGTGTAAGACAGTTAGATGCAAATGTTACAAAATCAAGAAAGTTAATATTTAAAGCATTTGGAATTGTTAATTGTGATGATAAAATATCTCGTAAATGTTTACAACTTCATCGTTTAGGATTGCTTGGTTTTGAAGTTGTACATTATATAGAAATAAATAAAGAAACATTAAGTCAGTCAATGTCTTGGTTTGAAGATAATGTTAAAACTCTACCTTATCCAACTGATGGTTTGATTGTTGAATATGATAATATCGCTTACGGAAAACTACAAGGATTTACAGGACATCATAGCAAAGCCCTATATGCTTTCAAATGGTTTGACGATAGCTATGAAACAATATTCAGAGGAATTGAAACAAATACAACAAGAACTGGTATGGGTTCTGTAACTGCATTATTTGATACAGTAGAAATTGATGGTACAGAAGTATCAAGAGCAAGTGTTCATAATGTTGATATATTTGAAGATTTTGAATTTGGAGTTGGAGATCGAATTTCGGTTTATAAAGCTAATATGATCATTCCTCAAATAGATGAAAATTTAGATAAAACTGGTACATATCAACTTAATATGAAATGTCCATCATGCGGAAATGATTATATCATTAAAAAACCTAAAGATACAAGATTTTTATTTTGTAATAATCCCAACTGTCCAGCACAACTAATAGGTAAATTATCTCACTTTGTTTCAAGAGAAGCTATGAATATTGATGGACTGTCTGAGGCAACGCTTGAGAAATTAATTGCTGAAGGATTTATTAAAACATTCTCTGATATTTACAAACTAGAACAGTACAAAGTTAATATAATAAATCTTGAAGGATTTGGTAAGAGATCATATGAAAAACTTATTGAAGCAATTGAGAAATCTAAAAATGTGGATATGGCTAACTTTATTTATTCTTTGGGAATTGCCCAAATAGGAAGATCAGCCTGTAAAACAATAGCAAACTTCTTTCAATATAATTGGGAAGAATTTGACAATGTAATATTAGGTGGATTTGATTTTACTAGTCTTGATGATTTTGGAAAAATAATGAGTGATAATTTAAACGGTTGGTTTAAAATTGAGGATAATAAAAAACAATGGTTTGAATTAGTTTATATTCTCAATATTAATAAACCACAGAAAAAATCAACACCAAATTTTGAAAGTTTATTTGATAAGATTTTTGTTGTAACTGGTACTGTAACTACCTTTAAGAATAGAAATGAACTGGAAGATTTAATTATTTGTCTTGAAGGTAAGTTATCAGGAAGCGTATCTAAAAACACTACATTTTTAATCAATAATGATACAACTTCAACATCTGGTAAGAATCAAAAAGCACAACAATTAGGAGTTCCAATTATATCAGAAGATGATTTTAATAAAATGATAGGAAGGGAAGTTTAAGAGTATTGAATAAGATATTAAAGGCTATTTGTAGGGCAAGGACACCACCATATATAGTGATTAAATAAACATAACCCACAATATGTAGTGCGTAAATAATCATAAAATGACAATTTCATACACAGTTACATAGTTTATATTAAATAAAATATAAAAAGAAGAAAACAAACAAGACGAGAAAACAAAATTTAGGAGGAAAATTATTTTATGGCGAAGAAAACAGAGAAGAAACCACTCAAAAGAGGTCAGTCATCATTCGTATTAATTGGTGAAGCAAAAATTAATGACTTCACATTTAAAATTGATGAAAATAGCAAGAAGTCAGATTGGGTATTTAATCAATTAAATATCGGAGTTGATTGCGGTGAAAGTAATGTTGTTTATACAGAACTGATGGGTGGATATGGTTCTGAAAGAGATAACGTATTGTATGTTCATGGTGTAAAAGAAAATGATAAAGGTAAGACTGTAGACGATTTTGAAAATCAATTTAAAATTGCATGGGAAGATAGATTTGATGAAGAAGTTCTTGCAACAATTGGAGATAAAAGTTTTCTAACTGTTGGACTTGAAAAAGATAAAAAAGGTAAAGTATTTGGAAAGAAATTTTTATCTGCCTATGATGCTATTAAATATGTAAATGAAAATTTGGTAAACGGTGCGGTTATTAATGTTAAGGGAGAATTTAAGTATTCACTTTACAATGAAAACGTACAGTGCAAAAAGGAAATAAAGAGTATTTATCTATCCAGCGTGGAAGATAAGACTAAGTACAAAGCGGTATTTACACAAACTGTACTTATTGATAAAGATAGCGTTGGAAAGTTAGACAAAGAAAAAGCAGTATATCCTATCACTTGTAGAGTTGTAGATTATACTAAAATGTTTAATGCTAAAGAAGTTAAGCAAAATATAGCATTTTACAAAGTATTTGAACTTGAAGTAGATAAGGCAAAACCTGAAAATACAAAGAAGTTTCTTGATAAATTGCTAAGAGTCAAGAAGGATATCACAGAAATTTCACTTGAGGGTGACATTCTTGAAGGTCAAAGTTTGGTTAATGTTACCGAAGCTGATCTACCAGATGATATTAGAGATTTGGTTAATTGTGGTGCTTATACAATGGAAGATGCTATTAGTAAGTGTGCGGTTGGTGGTAGTAAGGAAAAGAGAATGATTATCCGCAGACCAACAATTAAAATGGTGGGTGATGATGAAAATAAAATGCCTGTCATTGTAAGAACTGAAAGTCAATATGTAGAGGAAGATTTAATATTTGATTTCATGTTTGAGGATGAAGAACATGCTGCCGAAACTAAGGTAGATAGCAAAGTTAAAAAGAATAAAGCACTTATTGAAGATGCCGAAGAAGAAGATACAGAAGATACAAGCTGGATGGATGCACTAGACGATTAATAAATAAGGTTAGATTATTAGAATGGGTATGAATTTTATATCCATTCTAATATAAACATTAAACGAAAATTATAGGAGGATTATACATATGGGGTTTCAACCAAAAGAAGAAGTATTAGCATATGTTGGTGGTAAGGTTTTGGTATTCGGAGCAACTGGTTCTGGAAAATCTACAATAGGTGGTACGTTTCCAAAGATTAATTTAGCAGATAGCGAAGATGGTAATACATATTATTTAGAACAGAATCCAAATATCTTAAATGTTTTAAGAACTACATCCGCAACTGAGGTTCAAGAAGCATTGGACGAACTTAATGACGAAGAATCATTAAAGTCATTTGACACAATAATGATCGATTCTGGTACAAAACTATATGAGAATATGCAAGCCAGCGCATATGAAATAGTAGAAAAAAGAGTTAAAAAGCAAATCAGCAAAGGTATTAATGTAGATGCAGAAGATTTAAACCTTGCACAAAGGGATTGGGGACACATCAAAAGATGGAATCAACAACTGAAAACAATGTATATTATGTTGTCATCAATGGGTAAATGGGTTGTTGAAATTGCTCATCAAAAAGATATTATGCGTGATGGAACGGTAGACGAAAAAAAGAAGGGTATTGATAGAGTTAAAATAGGCGAAGCACCAGACCTTGCTAAGAAAGCAGAGTATGATTTTGATATTATAATTCAAAGTTATACCGTTGAAGATAAAGATGGTATTAAATATTTTGGAAAGATTTTAAAAGATCGCACTGGTGTAACTCAAAAGGGTGATGTTAAAGAGAATATTTCATTTGAAATATGGAGAAAAAAGTGGGAATCTACTAAAAAGTTTGGTATAAAAAAAGGATTAGATTTATCAAAAGGCATTCAAAAGGATCAAGAAAGAATGGAATTAGAAGATAATAATTTAGATGATCTAAGAACCGAGTTTAAATCATTAGCAGGAAAGCTTAGTGATGAAAATAAAACAAAAATGCTCAAAGAATCTAAAAGACTTGAAATGACAAATCCATTAAAGTCAGAAGATTTAGATGCACTTTCTAAATTAATTGATTATATTAAGCTATTAAAGTAAATAAATGGGGATTAATTTCCCCTTTTTGGGGTGTGAATATGGCACAAATAAAGCCAAGAAGAAGTAAAGAGGAAATCGAACAAGAAAAACAAGAAAAACTAAGAATTAGAGAAAAAAAAGCCAAAGAAAAAGAGAATATAAAAATATATAATGCTGAACTTTATGCTGGTTGGAATGAATTATATCAATATGTGAGAAAAGAAATAATGGGTTATTCGTTGGATATGATGCTACCAAAGTATATGGTTTTACGTTTAAGAGGTATGGCAGATGGCAAAGCATATGCAAATAATGCCACAGAAGCAAAAGCACACTATGACTTTCAAACAATATTGTACACATTCAAGTCATGTAAAATGGATATAATAATGGGGTTTAAATCGAATCAAACTAAATTCTCTAATGAGCAACACAAATTTAATTATATGATGCAAATTATTGAACGAAACATTAATGATATGGTTATCAGATTAGATAATGCAAAAAGGGCAAAAGAAAAAGCTTTATCTATTAATATGGATCATGTTTTTCATGAAGGTGCTGAATTTAAGCGTGAAAAGAAAAGGGAAAACAGAGATTTAAAAGAAATATGGTAGGAGTTGGTTCACATAGCTCAAACAAACGTTAAAAAAACAAATACACCTGAAATATCTGCGTTTGAAGTAGAATTATTAAAAGCCAACAAGAAAATATTAGAGTATAAATTAGCTTGTGAAGCTAATATTGTTTCAATTTTATGGTCTAATCCTGACTTATATTATACATATGACAATTTAAAGCTGGGATTATTTCATAATAATTGTTGGCGTGTGTATTGGCAAATAGGGTATGACATAGTTATTAAAGAAAAAAAACAAACACTTGATGATATTACTGTTGGTTTATATTTAGAAAAACATTTAAAGTTAAAAGCAGCTTATGAAAAATACAAAGGTTATGAAACAATAGACAATGCAAAAGAATATGTCAAGGTTAATAATATAGATGGATATATTGACGAATTGTATAAATGGATTGCAGTCATGGATTTATTGAAAAGGAAATTTCCTATCTATGATGATATGATAAAAGATTTTATTGATATGAAAGCTGAAGATATATATGAAAAGTATGAACAATTATTGAACAGCATTTTTTCTAATATAGATGGTGATGATATTACTCATGATATTGCCGATGGGATAGATGAATTAATTGAAAAACTGGATGGTGGAATAGCTGTTGGATTAGAATTAGACAACTCTCCATTACTCACAAAAGAAATAGGTGGAGATTTAGAGGGTAGTATTACTTTGTGTGGCGGGTTAAGCGGAGTAGGAAAAACTGCTCTATCAAGAACCTTAAAAGTTCCTTCTATTGTCAAACATGATCTTCAAATGGTAATAATGATTAATGAGGAAGGATTGGAGAAATGGCAAAGAGAGTATCTTGTTTGGGTTGCTAATAATATTTATAAAGAAGATTTACAAAAATATATTGTTAGAGATGGAAAATATAAACCTGAAACAAAAGCATTACTTAAAAAATGTGCAGAGTGGATTAAACAACATAAAAACATGATCATCTTAAAGCCTTTCACACAGTATACAACCGCTAAAGCAATTAAGACAATAAAGAGATATGCAAGTATGGGTGTTAAATATTTCATGCTTGATACATACAAAGCAGATTCAAAAACTACAAGTAGTGAAGCATTTTGGTTTAGTATGCAACAAAATATGGTAGATATTAATGATGTTATTAAGCCACAATCAAAGAATGTACATATATGGATCACATTCCAATTAGGGAAAGGTAGCGCAAAGCAAAGGTATTTTTGTCAAGATAATATCGGCATGGCTAAAAATATTGTAGATGTCGCATCCACCTGTTTAATGATAAGGCAAGTATATGAAGATGAATATGAGGGTGGGAAGCATGAATTATATGTATATAAGATAGAGAAAAGGAATGGAAATATTGAAACAGAAATTCCAATTAAATTAAAAAAGGGTAAAAATTATCAACTTATTTTCATAGTAAAAAACAGAGAAGGTAGTACAAATTCATTTCAAATAGTAGTTGAACATGATTTATCAAGAAATGTTTATAAAGAATTAGGTAAAACAGTAGTGCCGATTGATTGGTAGGAAAGGGGATATTTAATATTTATGACAACAAACGAACTAATAAAATATATTATCGACAATGATAAAATTGTTGAGATATTGGAATCATTAAAGTGTCATGATATTAAAGAGCATACAAAAGAATACCGTTGTGGTTTACCAAACCATCACAATAAAAATACCATTGTAGTAAATAAGGAAACTGGAAAGATTAAAGTGTATCAATCAGATGGCATTGTGGTTCGTGGTGATATAGCAACCTTATGTATGACAATATTAAATATCTCATTTCCTGAATCAAATAAATATCTACATAAACTATTTGGATTAGAGTATAAATATACTTCTAAAAAATCTAAAGAAAAAGAAATAATTAATGATCCATTAGAGATATTTAAAAAAGTAAAATCAAATAAGATACAATTCGATGTTAATGAAATAGAAATATTTGATGAAAATGCGTTAAAAGATTATATGCCATATCCTCATATTGATTGGATTAGAGAGGGTATAATGCAATGGACTTGCGAAGAATTTAAAATAGGTTACAGCAATGAAAAGAGAAGAATTATCATACCTCATAGATGGTGGTGTGGTAGTGAAAATGATTATGTTGGAATTATAGGCAGAACGACAATTAAAGAATGGGATATGCTTGATATTCCAAAATACTTTCCTTTGAAATCTTATCCAAAAAGTTGTAATTTATATGGGTTACAAGAAAATTATAAATACATACAAGAAGCTGATTATATAAATGTTTTTGAAAGTGAAAAATCAGTTCTTAAAAGACACAGTAGAAATGACAAAACAGGATGTGCAGTATGTAGTCATGAAATAAGTTCCGAACAAGTAAAAATACTTATTTCATTAGATGTAGATATTGTCATACAGATGGATGAGGGAATACCTATAAATCATATAAGACACTTATGTGAGAAGTTTTATAATATCAGAAATGTATATTACGTTTTTGATAAATGGGATTTACTTGAATCTAAAGAGAGTCCTGCTGACAAACAAAATAAAATATATGAATTTTTATGGAAATACAAAGTCAAATATGATGAAAAAGAACACCGAGAATATCTAAAATGGAAAGAGGTAAAGAATTGAGGAAAACAAAACAGGAATTAGAAGCTATTAAAAAGAAATATAATGTACTTGATTTATACTCATGGAGTAAATATAATACCGCCAAGAACGATTTATTTGAATATTATCTTAAGTACATACGTCATATCAAAGAAGATAGAAAAGACGGAATTTATTCAATTTCTGGAAATGTTTGCCATACGACTCTAGAACGATTTTATGGCAAACAGATTAAATTTGAAGATATGATTATGGAATATGAAAATTCATTGTTTGGTTTTAACTTATCTGAACTAAAATATGATAGAACTAATGAAGAAAAAAACAAATTAATTGCAGATAAGTATGAAGCCTGTTTAAGACATTTCTTTAAAAAACATCAAATAATCGATAAAAAAGTAGATATTGAGCGATTTATTGTAATAAAAATAGGAAAATTAATCTTTCAGGGATATATAGATTTTCTATTTAAAGATGGTAAAGACTTTATTATTACTGATTGGAAAACATCAAGTATATATACTGGTAAGAAAATTGATAAGGAAAAAGGGCAGTTAGTGTTATATGCAGAGGGAATTAGACAATTAGGTGTGCCATTAGAAAACATAAAAATCAGATGGGCATTTCTTAAATATGTTACTGTTGAAATTATGCAAGCAAATAAAAAGACTACTAATAGAAATATAGCAAGACACGAAATAGGAGAATGTTTAAAAAGTAATGTTAAAATGTGGCTTAATAAAACAAAAAGATATACAGATGATGAGGTTGAAGCATTTTTAGACGTTATGGTTTTTACAAATAGTATCGATAATTTACCAGATGATGTAAAAATAAAGTATATAATTAATGATTGTTATGTTAATATTCCTTTTAATCAAGAAGAAATCGACATTTTAAAAGAGGATATTATGGATAAAATAATTGATTTATCAAAAAAAGAAGCATTATATAATAAAACACAAGATGAAAAAATATGGTGGGAAGAAATTACAGATGAAAAATCATATTATTTTGCTAATTTAAGTGGTTATAGCAGTTTTTTGCATAAGCCATACAAAGAATATTTGGATAAATTAAATATGTTTAAAAATAATTCTGATAATCAAGATAATAGCAATGAAGAAATTGATGAAAATAATGTCAGTTGGTTAGATCAGATATAAAGGAAGTGAAAATTATAAATAATTATATAGTTTATCATTTGCATGACGATACCAGTAATTGCAATGGTTACTCAGACTCTTGTACATCATATAAAGATTATATAAAATTAGCCAAAACACAAAAAATGAAAGCTATTGCCTTTTCAAACCATTGTGGAATTTATGATTGGGTTAAGAAAAAGCAGGAGTGTGATAAGGCAAAGATTAAGTATATTCATGGAATTGAATTAACTATGTGTACTGCATTTGAGAATGACGAGAGAGGTTATCATATAGGATTGTATGCAAAGAATTTTGATGGCGTGTTAGAATTAAATTTATTGCAATCTAAAGCTACATCAAAAGGTGTGAATGAAGATAAAACTGATAGGCACTTTTATTATAACCCTAGAATATCAATTGAAGAATTAATGAATACAAGCGACAATCTTATAGTCACAACAGCTTGTTTGGCTTCAATTCTATGGCAATCAATAGAAAAAACTAAGTTAATACAACAAAATAAAGATATATCTATTGAACAAAAAGATGAACAAATTGATTTTTTATACAATCAGAGAAGTAATCTATTAATATGGATGTCAAAAAATAATAAGAGATGTTTTTTAGAGATACAATATCATAATTGTGATAGTCAAAAGGAATATAATAAATTGCTTTATGATTGGAGTATTCAATACAACATTCCATTGATTGCTGGTACGGACACCCATTCATTAAATAAATATAAAGCAGAATGTAGAAAGATTCTTCAGAAGTCAAAGGATAGTTATTATGGAGAAGAGGATGAATTTGACCTAACTTGGAAAACATATGATGAATTAGTAGAAGCGTTTAAAGTTCAAAATTGTTTACCAGAAGATGTTTATATGCAAGCAATTGAAAATACAAATAAGTTTGCAGATATGGTTGAAGATTTTTCATTAGATAAGACTTTTAAATATCCTAATTTATATGGTGATAATGTTAGTGAGTTATTTAAAACGAAAATATTAAGCAAATATCAAGAAAAGGCAAATAAGAAAATTATTGATAAATCCAATCCAAAATATAAGAAGAACATAAAAGAAGAATTTTTAGCATTTAAAAATCAAGGCATGGAAAGTTTTTTATTGTTTATGTCTGAATTAGTTGATTATTGTAATGCTAATGATATACCATATGGCTTTTGTAGGGGTTCTGTTGGTGGTAGTACGATTGCTTATATGCTTGATATTATAGATGTCAATCCTGTTATATGGGATACTGTATTCTCTCGTTTCTGTAATGCAGACCGTATATCGTTGGCAGATATTGATATCGATTTTTCACCAAAAGATAGAGTAAGGGTTTATGAGTTTATTATCAAGAAATTTGGCAATAAAAATACTGCATATATAGCACAATTTGGAACATTAAAAGATAGAGGAACTATCGATGTATTAACTAAAGGTTTAGATTATACAGATTTAGTTGCAGTTGCAGCTATCAAGGATGAATTTGAAAAGATATTTTCTGAATACAGTGATATTATTCAATCAGAGGTTAATCTTGAGGAATTAGATTTAGATAGTTCTTCAGTAGATTTTGATAATCATGATATTTATATTAATCAAATAAGAAAAGAACAGGCTATTAAAAAGGCAAATAAACTTAAACAAGCATTTCAAACCTTAAAAGATAATAATAAAGAGTTGTTTTATTACTTTGACGGATTAAAAAACACAATTGTTTCAAAAGGACATCATCCTGCTGGTATTATTGGAAGTCCTATCACCTTACCAGATAATTTAGGAGTGTTCTATGGAGATGGTAAAGAGGATTATCCAATAGCCACTTGTGCCATGAAGGCTGTAGATTCCTTAAACTATGTAAAGTTTGATATATTAGGACTAAAAAATGTAGGAATAATTAAAGATACATATAAATATATCAATTCACATTACCTAAAATCGCATGAAATTAACTGGAATGATAGGGAAGTTTGGGAAGATATGATTACATCACCAATAGGAATTTTTCAATTTCAGGGTGATTTTGCTTTCTCATTACTAAAAAACTTTATGCCATATAAAATTAATGATATGTCGTTAGTTAATGCAAGTCTAAGACCTTCAGGAAAAAGTTATAGAGATAGACTTATTGCAAGGGAATTTAATATTAATCCATCACAAGAAATTGATGATCTGTTAAAATCAAATAATGGATATTTAGTATTCCAAGAAGATACAATTAAGTTTCTAACAGATATATGTGGATTTAGTGGTTCGCTCGCAGATTCCTGCCGTCGTTATATCGGAAAAAAGCTAATAGATGAATTAGATAAAATGTTACCTAAAATTCTTGAAGGCTACTGCAATAAGTCTAATAAACCGAGAGAGGTGGCAGAAGAAGAAGCTAAAGAGTTTATACAAATCATATCTGATTCCTCAGAGTATCAATTTGGATACAATCATAGTACAGGTTATTCAATGATTGGATATACTTGTGCAATGTTAAGGCATTATTATCCCATTGAATTTGTAACGGCTTATTTAAACAATGCTGATAATATGGATGATATTCAGCAAGGTACACAATTAGCAAAAGAAAAAGGTATTGAAATTAAACCAATAGAATTTGGTGAATCGATAGATAGATATGATTTTGATAAAAGTAAAAACATAATATATAAGGGAATTGAAAGTATTAAGTATTGTAACTCTAAGATTGCATATGAACTATTTGGACTAAATAAACAAAATAAATATACTTCATTTACAGAACTATTAATTGATATTAAAAGCAAAACTTCTGTTGATGCAAGACAATTAAAAATACTTACAATATTAGATTTCTTTAGAAAATTCGGAAAAAACAAGAAATTATTGAATTATATCGAAATATTTGACAATTTCTATGAAAGAAAGCAAATTAACAAAAAAGACTTAGAAAAGTTGGGTTTATCAGAAAGCCTTATTCAGAAGTATAGTCAAAAAGAAACTGCTGCTTTATACAAAGAATTAGATATTGCAGGTCTAGTTAATGAATTAACTAACTCACTTGAAGATAAAACCTTGTCGGTTAAAGAGCAAATCAAGTATGAGAAAGAGTATTTGGAATATGTTATATATACAAATCCAAGTGTAAATGAAAAGTTTTATGCTGTAATTGAATTTATGACTTATAATGACAAGCGGAAACCATATGTTACATTAAAGAATATTAAGACAGGCATAGAAATGAAAACAAAAATAAAAGACGTACAAATATTTACAGAAAATCCATTTGAGTTATTCAGTATATTAAAAGTGAGTAGGTTTAGACAACAATATAAAACTAAGAATATTGGTGGCGTATGGAAAAAGACAGACGAACTTGAAGATATATTAATGGATTATGAAGTTTATTAAACAATGAGAGGTGTTAATCATAGCTAAGAAGAAAGACATAGTTGAATTTAGGTGTATTCCTCAAAGATGTACATATAATTCTGCTGATTATAAAATATATGCTGTAAATATAGACAGCATTAAATATCCAAATGTAAAATTAAATAAGTTTGAAAATGTAACAATTTTAGGTAATACACATGAATTAGGAATTGGTATTGAATATCAAGTTACAGGCGAAGAGCAAGAAAGTAAATTTGGCTTTCAATACCAAATTAGAAACATTAAACGTGAAAGACCAACTAATATAAATACAACAAAATTATTCTTATCTGAAATATTGACAAATAATCAAGTAGATACTCTATTGTCAGTTTATCCAGATATTATTGATAGAGTTGTAAATAATAAGTTGAGTGATATTGATCTAAATCTAACAAGAGGGATTAAAGATTATACTTTTAATGTAATTAAGAATAAGATAATTGAAAATTTTGCATTAGTAGAACTTGTTGATAAATTTCAAGGTTTGATTAATCTCTCTATGTTGAAAAAATTATATGAGAAATACCCTTCAGTATTAAAAATAGAAATTGAATTAAAAAATGATCCATATAAATGTTTATGCGGATTATCAAGAGTTGGGTTTAAGACTGCCGATAGCCTTTTATTAGAAATTGATAGAATCTCAAAAGAGAATGTTAAAAACGGACTACTACCTATTATTAATTTTGACTATGATTTAAAAACTTCAAAGCAAAGAGAAAAGGCTTGTATGATATACTTACTTGAAGAAAATGAGAATGAAGGAAATACAAAGTTTAATATAATCAAGTTGAAAAATCAAAGTGAAAAATTAGCACCATCTTGTATATCTCATTTTGTTACAATTATTAAAGATGATGAAAGTATTTATTATGAAAAGGAAAGTAAATTTGTAGCATTAAAAGAAACATACGAAACAGAAGTATATATTTCAAAAAGAATTATCGAAGGTTTAGCAATTAATAATAAATGGGATATTGAAGCAGAGAAGTATAGAGAGGTTGATGGTGTAAAATTAACCGACACGCAGTTTAGTTCATTAGGAGTTTTATGTGAACATAATATATCAATATTGAATGGCTATGCAGGTACTGGGAAAAGTCAAACTACAAGTTCAATAATTAAAATGCTAAAAAGTAACAATAAATCATTTAGGTTACTTGCACCGACAGGCAGAGCATCTAAGGTATTATCAGGGTTTACAAAAGAAGATGCTTTTACAATTCATAGAGGGTTGGCTTACAATCCTGTTGGTGGTTGGGGATATAATGAAGAATGTAAAATTCCAGATGATGTTTTAATTGTTGATGAATTTTCTATGGTTGATATAATGTTAATGAGAAAGGTATTAGAAGCAATAGATTTTAATAGAACTAAATTACTTATTATTGGTGATTCAGCTCAAATACCTTCTGTGAGTTGTGGTAACGTTTTACATGACTTAGTTAATTCAAAGCTAATACCAATGACTACACTAACGCAAGTGTTTAGATATGGCGTAGGCGGTCTTATGACGGTAGCAACTATGACAAGAAATAGTGAAGAATTTCTATCAGATAAAAATACAGATATTACATTTTTTGGTGATGATAAGGCTTATGTTTTTATACCAACACAACAAGAGAAATTAGTTATAAGTGTTATGTCTTTATATAAAAAGCTATTAACTAAAAATTATAAACCAGAAGATATTTTAGTGCTATCATCATATAATGTAGGTGATTATGGGACAGTAGCGATTAATCTAAAATTACAAGATATAGCAAATCCCAATGTAGGAAGTAATGATAATTTAAAAATTGGAGAAACAACATATTATATAAACGATCTTGTTATCCAAAATGTAAATAATTATAAAGCACCGTTATATGGTAATGAGTTTGCGTTTGATGATACTACCTTTGTTCCAAATGGTGAAATTGGAAAGATATTAGAAATTAATAAAAACAATGCAATTATTGATTTTGATGGCAAACAAATTAATTACGATAAATCAATGATGCTGCAAGTAAAATTAGCTTATAGTATTTCAACTCATAAATCACAAGGCGGTCAAGCAAAGGTTGTTGTTTTAATAACTCCAAAAGCACATACATATATGCTTAATTCTAACCTAATGTATGTAGGACAAACAAGAGCAAAAGAGAAGTGTTATCAATTAGGAGATGTATATACTATCAATAGAGCTATCAAACAAAAGGCTAATTTTGAAAGACATACATTTTTAAACAATTTATTAAATAATTTCCAAATAACCCTTGACAATCCAATAAAAATGCATTATACTTAACATAGTAAACAAGCAATATAAAAGAAAGACAAGCAGTAAGGATAAAATACAAGCAAAGGAGGGGTTATGTGGCAGATGAAAAAATAATACAAACTTTCAAAATTGATGAAGATGTTTTCCAGATCATTGAGAAGAATCATAAATACATAGTATCACTTAATAAAAAGAAAATATCTGAATTTAGTGAGATTGGAAAGGCAGTAAAGAAGTTTGATGAATTAACAGAGCCTCTATCAAAAGAATGGCACAAGAAACATAATATAAAAGAATCAAAAGATACAAGTTAGCAATATTAGAATGAAAGTGAAATTTTGTTATGATTGAAAGGAGTAATTTATGGCTGAATTAAAAAAGACTATAGATGAATATGGAGATGAATGGTTTGAAGATGAAGCAGGTGGACTTCATGGTTGTGGTATAGGTTGGAATCCACAAGGCGTATGGTGTGGAGAGTGTGGTTTTATGACTTGCAAAGGATGTTCACACGAATTAGACAAAGAGAGGAGTTAAGTATATGACTGAATATATTAAATTTGATTGTGAAGATTGTGAAATAAATTTCTTAGTTGAAATTACAGAAAAAATAGAAAAAGTTCATTGTTATTTCTGTCCAATTTGTGATAATTCATGCTTTGCGACAGATGGAGTTATTGTTAAAATCGGATATTAATATGAATCGGCAATTTTATTATGAGAGGAGAACTGTTATGGATAAAAAAGAAATTAACCGCATTAGGGCATTATGTGATGCAACTACATCAGAAAAATGGATGTACTGGCATAAGGATATGAAATTTGTTAACGGAGATATAAGTTTTGGGGCATATGACAGCATAGTACACGATCAGAATCAGAGAAATATTTGCCCTGTTTTCAATAGGTTTAATGCTGCATTTATCGCCGAAGCCCGTATAATCATACCAGTTTTATTAGATGAGATTGAGCGATTACAATCGTTATAAATTATGGATTTTATTATGAATTAAAGAAAGGGTGATAATGTGAAGATTATATCAAAACCAACAAATGAATGTTTTGTAAAGGTTGAACCAAGATACGCAGGAAATTATGGGTGTATAAGAGTTAGTGGAGAAAAGAGAACAGCAAAACGAGAATATCAACTTTGTACGGATATAATAGAAAATATTAATAGACATGTTGATGATGTAGAACGTGCTAGTATAGAACAGATTTATAATTGGGTAGATGAAACTAATAATGAATTTGAGAGTTTATATGAAGCATTAGAATATCATTTTGTACCAGAGGATTATTTTCAACCATGTTTCACTTATAGTTATACTTCATTAAGTGGGAAAATATCCTGTTCAAGTTCTGTGGATAATTATAAAAAACTTATAGAAAAAGCATATTTATACCCTAATGAATTTGAAGTAAAACATGGCAAGGAATTATTAAGTAAATTAGAATTAGAATTTTTACAAAATGTTATTGAAGATTCAATTAAAAATCAAAATAAAAGAGAGGAAGTTTAATTATGG
>Ga0209125_1000299_pt1 | contig 71953 bp, 58 predicted proteins | sample BarGraIncub1131A_FD_184503 | JGI IMG/M metagenome (GOLD analysis project Ga0209125, IMG submission 184503) | Arctic peat soil microbial communities from Barrow, Alaska - Barrow Graham LP Incubations 11-31A (SPAdes) (version 2) | ecosystem: Environmental > Terrestrial > Soil > Wetlands > Peat... | reverse complement strand
AACTGATAGATGGTGGAGTTATAGATAAAATAGAAGAAAAAAGTAAGTATTTAAAAGAACAATTACTTAATATCAAGGAAAAATATGGTGTAATAGATGAAGTAAAAGGTATGGGGCTATTGATTGGCATAAGTTTAAAAACGGAAGCAAAGAAATTTAGTAAATTGTGTTTTGATAAGGGACTGCTTGTGGTTACAGCTGGAGATAAAGTGATAAGATTACTTCCTCCACTTAATGTTTCAAAAGCAGAGCTTGATGAGGCTTTAGCAATCCTTGAGGTAGCAATATCTGAAATTACTGATTAAAATTAAAATGAACCCCATACTATAATGGTATGGGGTTCGTTTTAATTAAATCCCGAATATTCTCCTTTCATTCTTTTGTACCAGTTTCTGGCTTACTAATAAACATAATTTTGGAATTATCATGTCTTACATTATTTCAAGTTATATTTTATAGCAAAGTGAGCAAACTATATAATGCACTAGATATATGCAGTTCAATTTCTATATCCGAAGGGAGAATTATAATGAATGAAAATAAGTTAGGAAAAGCTAAAAAATCGATTAATCAATTAGATGCTAACAAAGGAAGTAGTGGCGTTGCAAACACTCAAATGTCCATTATGTATAATCTGTCCAATATTACTAGTGATAGCAATATTATAGATGTGGCTTTAGAAGAAAAAAGAAATTTGAATGATAAATAAAAAAGGGGCAAAATGCCCCTAAACTGGATATAACTTTAATCTTTTAAGCTATTCCTTATTTCTCTAATTTCATCAAGACTCTCGAGAAATATATCTACAATTTTAGGGTCAAAATGTTTTCCCCTCTCTTCCTTGATGTAATCAATTATTTTATCCCATTCCCATTTTTTCTTATAAACACGTTCTGTTCCTAATGCATCAAATACATCAGTTAAAGCAACAATTCTACTATAAATCCCTATTTCATCACCACTTAAGCCCCTTGGATAGCCTGTACCATCATATTTTTCATGATGTTCATGGGCAACTCTTGATGCAATTTTCAAAATCGGTTTATTAGAATTCGATAAAATCTCATATCCGACAACAGTATGAGTTTTCATAATTTCAAATTCTTCCTGCGTTAGTTTACCTGGCTTTAATAATACACTATCCGGAATTGATATTTTCCCGATATCATGTAATGTAGAAGCCATTTTTAATATATCCGCATCTTCTTCATTAATACCATACTTCATAGCTATAAGTTTTGAATAATAAGCAACCCTGCTAATATGATTACCAGTTTCCTGAGAACGAGCTTCTGTAACAGCTCCTAACTTAAATACTATTTCGTTTTGAGTATCTATGTTATCTTTAATAAGAAGTCTTATGCTTGAAATCATATCATTAAATCCAGTTGCAATCTCAGCTATTTCATCACTATTATTATCTGACAGTTTAACATCAAATTTCCCACTTTGTGCTTCATCCATAATATTTTTTAATTTACTTAATGGTGATGATATACTAAATGATATTAAATAAGAAATAGGTATAGCACATACCAAACATATTAAACCTATAAGCACTATATTCCACATTAAATCTTTTGATTCTGACTGAAGGTACGTATATGGAATAGTACTTACAATAAACCAATCACAATTTTCTATACTATTATAGGCTACCAATCGTTTTTCACCCATTATATCTAATGAAAAACTATTATTTTTTCCCTCATCGTTGTTTAAAATCTTTTTAATCAGATTTTTTTCAGAATACTCTTTATTTATAGGCATTTTAGATTCATCATTACTTGAAACTATTATACCTTTTGAATTCATTATAAAAACATCTGCATCGTTCCCAATATTTAATTGTTTACAAATATCTGAAAGATATGCTTCCTTAAAAGTTAATATTAGTGTACCAATTTCCACACCATTTATATGGTTTTTTACAATCTTCCCAATTGAAACTTGAAAATTGCCATTTAAGTCCTTAATAATTCTATAATTATATTTGTAGTCTTCATCATTAAATTCATTATAAATTTCAATAAGTTGGTTTTTATTATAATTATTTTGACCTGCACCCATTATTGTATTCTTATCAGTAATAATGTTTATGCTTGTTATATCCAAAGGAGCACTAATGGCTGAAAGTCTCATTTTTTCTATGAATTTCAAATTTATATTATCCTCTACACTAAACTTCCCATTTTTGCTTAATTTAACATAATTAGTCAAGCCCTTCTGTACTTCTTCCGTCATAGAAAGCTCTTCACATAAACTTTCTTTAAATGTCAATTCAGTTTTCAAATTTTTACTAACATCCAGCATAATTTGAGCTAAATATATTTGAATCTTTGTCTGAATAGCATCACTGGATTTTTTATAACTAATCATACTTGTAATTGCTAAGGGCAAAAATGATAGTAATAAAAATGAGACCATAAGCCTTGTATGAATTTTTATACTTCTTATTCTTATTTTCATCAATATCGCCCTCTTAATCAATTTGAATTTTTTTCAATTTTTACTTTTATTTATAAAACAGATATTAGATATATTTTAATCATATAATAAAGTCTTCATATTTTCTTCATCCACATTAGTCTTGTCATACCACTTATAGCCAGTATCTATGTTGCTTGGTAGTTTCTCTCCTTTTATCGCCTTGTATGCAGCCTCCACAGCTTTATACCCTACCTCTACAGGGTCCTGGCTTATTGCGCCAAGCATTACTCCACTCCTTACTGCATCTTTTTGGAACTTACCAGCATCAAATCCTACAATTACAATCTTCCCAATTTTGTTTTTTTCAGTAATACCATTAATTAGACCATATGCTGAACCTTCATTTGTTGCAAATATACCCTTTATATTAGGATATTTTTCAATAATTGTCTTGGCAAGATTTTTAGAAATTTCATGGTCTCCACCACCGTACTTAACATCTACCACTTTTATATTGGGATATTTTTCCTTAATCCTATTTAAAAACCCATCACGGCGCCTAGTGCCTGTGGTACTTACAGCATCATGACATATTACTGCAATTTCACCCTTTTGTCCTATTGCTACAGCCAATTTATCTGCTGCTGCACTTGCAGCCGCGGCATTGTCAGTAGCTACAGTAGTAACTGGAATTTTACTATCTACACCTGAGTCAAACCCAATAACAGGAATATTTAAAGATTTAGCCTTCTCAAGTACAGGTATAACTGCTTTACTATCGCATGCTGCTAAAACTAGAGCAGCAGGTTTCTTGCTAATTGCCAATTTTATCATTTCAATTTGCTTACTAATGGAAGCATCCTCTTCAGGCCCTTCAAAGGTTATTCTTACATTATATTGCTTAGCTGCTTTATCCGCCCCCATTTTAACCGATTGCCAATACTGATGTTGCCATCCCTTAGAAACTATAGGGATATAAAGTTGTATTTTAGTATTACCTTTTGCTAGCGTAGCACCATTTTTGGTAACCGTTGGTTTTCCACAACCAAATAACATTGGTGTAACAATAATTAGGGAACAAAAAACAGTAAGCGTTTTCTTTATATCCATTTAATCATCTCCCCCTATACCTTTTACATTGTTTTATTTTCATTCTTTATTTGTCTGAATCGCCCTTAATTTCCGAGAAATATATCTCATATCCATTTCCACCCTTGCGCTTAACATCATACATAGCTAAATCAGCCTTCTTAATTAAAGTGTCTGCATCAATTCCGTGTTTTGGAAATATACTTATGCCTATACTTGCTCCAATAAATAATTGGTTTTCCTTATAGGTAAAAGCTGTGCACAATGTTTCCAAAGCATCGATTGCAATTTTTTCGGCATTTTCAACAGCATTCAAATTTCTTAGTATTATTATGAATTCATCTCCACCAATTCTATAAATTGTATCCGTGGACATAATAATGCTCTTTAATCTTACTGCGGCGATTTTAAGAATATCATCTCCAGCTTGATGACCATAATTATCATTAGCACTCTTAAACTTATCCAAATCTATAAAAAGAATCGCAAACTTTTCATTTTTATCTTTTAGCAATATTTCAACATCTTCTAACATTTTTTTTCTGTTAGAAACTTCTGTAAGTGCATCATAATATACAAAATGAAGTATTTGATCTTCTGCAAGTAGTCTATCTGCAATCTCTTTTTTAAGTTTAATATTTGATTCTTCTAATTTCAAAGAATATTTTTTTTGTATTTCAGCTATGTTTTTTCTTTCGGAAACATCATGTAAAAGAGTAACAATTCCTAATATGTCATTATATTCATCATATATAACTGTTGCTGATAGTTCACAGACAAGAGCTTCTTTATTTTCCCTGTGCAAATCAACTTCAATATTAATTACATTTCCAGCTTGCATTATATTATTAAAATTAAATTCCCTGAAACTTATTAATGAATGGAGTGAATTTTGCTTTAAGTTCTTATAATTATAACCGGTTATATTTAGTGAAGCTTCATTATAATTCTTCACAAGAAAATCTTCACCTAATATGAAAATTGGTTCATTTACTGCTTGAAATATATATTCTGATACGAATTCAGGAGAAATTGACATCATTTTATGTTTATTAATCGCGTACCAAATTCCTCCCATTCCAATAGACATTGATATAATCCCAGAGGGAAAAATCATAATACCCATTGCAGGCAACATCAAATCTGATATTAATGCTAAACAAACACTGATTAAACTGGTAATTAAAATAATTCTCATCTGTTTTCTCACTCTATTTTTTTGAGAATTTCTCATTTGAAAATATATTAGTACGCCACTTGCTATAAATAAAACTACATTATATATACTAAAAACAATACCAATAGTTGTAACTGTATAAAGATTGTCTACAAAACCATAAGCTTCAGTACTTACTACTTTAGAGGGTTCATATAATAAATTACTTATGAAAAATATTATTGAAATTATATATAATAAATATTCTATTTTTGAGATAGATTTTTTTTGATTTGTATCGCTAAGAGAAAATACGAAGGATAGCCATAGCCCGTTAAAAAAACACCATCCTAAGGCAGAAACTATTCTCCAAACATTTGCAATTTCTATATTGGGAGAAACCAACATGAATGCATATCCTATGGCCCAAAGGCTAGCAGAAATACATATAATTAAGAATAATACGTTGAACTTCACTTTATTATCTCTCTTGTAACTATATATACCCATAAATAAGTAGAAAATAAAACATATACATAGTATTGCAAACAAAAGTATTTTAATATTACCCTCACTCATGACCTGTTGCCTCCTATCGTCTTAAAGCTCTCATGATTATATATCGTTTATTTTCATCAAAACTTGACTAGGAATATACCTCATACCCATTTCCACCCTTGCGCTTAACTTCATACATAGCTAAATCAGCCTTTTTAATTAAAGTATCTGCATCAATTCCGTGTTTTGTAAATATACTTATGCCTATACTTGCTCCAATAAATAATTGGTTTTCCCTATAGGTAAAAGCTGTGCACAATGTTTCCAAAGCATCGACTGCAATTTTTTCCGCATTTTCAACAGCATTCAAATTTCTTAGTATTATTATGAATTCATCTCCACCAATTCTATAAATTGTATCCGTGGACATAATAATGCTCTTTAATCTCACTGCGGCGATTTTAAGAATATCATCTCCAGCTTGATGACCATAATTATCATTAGCACTCTTAAACTTATCCAAATCTATAAAAAGAATTGCAAACTTTTCATTTTTATCTTTTAGCAATATATCAACATCTTCTAACATTTTTTTTCTGTTAGAAACTTCTGTAAGTGCATCATAATATACAAAATGAAGTATTTTCTCTTCCACAAGTTGTCTATCTGCAATCTCTTTTTTAAGCTTAATATTTGATTCTTCTAATTTTAAAGAATATTTTTTTTGTATTTCAGCTATGTTTTTTCTTTCGGAAATATCATGTAAAAGGGTAACAATTCCCAATATGTCATTATATTCATCATATATAACTGTTGCTGATAGTTCACAGACAAGTGCTGCTTTATTTTCCCTATGTAAATCAACTTCAATATTAATTACGCTTCCGACTTGCATTATATTATCAAAATTAAATTCCCTAAAACTTATTATTGCATGAAGTGAATTTTCCTTTAAGTTCTTATAATTATATCCGGTTATATTTAGTGATGCTTCGTTACAATTTTTCACAAGAAAATCTTCACCTAATATGAAAATTGGTTCATTTACAGCTTCAAAAATATATTTTGATACAATTTCATAAGAAATTGACATCATTTTATGTTTATTAATTGCGTACCACACTCCACTCATTCCAATAGAGATTGCTATAACTCCGGACGGAAAAAACGAAATACCAAGTGCTGGAAAAATCAAATCTGTTGTTACTGATAAACAAAACCCTATTAAACTGGTAATTAAAATAATTTTCATCTGTTTTCTAACTCTATTCTTATGAGAATTTTTCATTTGAAAAAATATTATTGCAAGACCTGCTATAAATAAAACCGTAACGTATATACTAAAAACAATACCAATAGTTATAGTAGTATATAATTTATCTACAAAGCCATAAGCTTTACTACTTATTACTTTAGAAGGCTCATATAATAAATTATTTAAAGAAAAAATTATTGAAATCATATATACTAAAAATTGGAATTTTGAGTTGATTTTTTTTTGATCTGTATTGTAAAAAGAAAATGCGAAGGAAATCCATAACCCATTAAAAAAACACAAACCAAAGACAGAAATTATTCTTCCTATATTGGCTGTTTCTATATTTGGAGAAATTAACATGAATGCATACCCTATCACCCAAAGGCTCATAGTAATACAAAGCTCACAAAATATTACGTTGAATTTTGATTTTTTATCTCTTCTATAGCTATAGATACCCATAAATAAGTAGAAAATAAAACATATACATAGTATTGCAAACAACAGTATTTTAATATTGTCCTCACGCATCATGACCTGTTGCCTCCTATCGTCTTAAAGCTCTCATGATTATATATCGTTTATGTTCATCAAAACTTGACTAGGAATATTTTACATACTGTTCTAATGCATTATTCATACTTCCCCGAACCGTTATGGATAAAGATTCTATGATACTTTGGGGTTGTTCTTTCATATCATTTTGCATCCACTGAATAACAATACCTATAAACGCAATGGTGTAGAAATTGGCAAGAAAGTTTTTGTGGTTCTCATCTATGTCCATATCTTCTGCCTGAGTATCCACTACATGTTGTATTAATTGATAAGTAACAGAATAAAGAAAGCTTTCCAAATGTTGGCGTCCCAATGAGTGAAAGGCGCTGAGGCAAATTTCTTTATTATTTTGTATATATACAAATAAATTCAGGAAACCCTCTTGCCAGGAATTGTAGGTTGCATGCTTTTCAAGTTCAACAACCGCTTCCTTCTTATACATCCATCCCAACAGATCATAAATATCCTGAAAATGATAATAAAATGTGCGGCGATTCAATGTACAGTCATTCACAATTTCCTGCACAGTAATTTTATTTATCGTTTTTGTCAGCATCAGATTCTTCAACGAGTCAGCCATAAGATTTTTTGTCATTTCGGTCATAATAGAATGCGCCATTTGACTTCCTCCTACTTATATTATGGATAAATTCATTACACAATTTAACTGTTTTGTTGCAATATTACACAAATACACTATGTTGATAATATCGCTTATTTTTATTATAGGCTATGATAATGCTAGAAAGCAAATCAACAGAAAAATTAAGAAAGGGCTGATGTAAAATGGGTAACTATCAAAAAATAAATCCATTAAAAAAAGACGGAATTGAAAATAAAAAAGCATATTTAATTGGTGGAGGTATTGCTTCTCTTTCGGCGGCGGCATACCTCATTCGAGATGGACATATGGATGGTAAAAATATTACTATTATGGAAGAAACTCACGTTTTGGGCGGTGGTATGGATGGCGCAGGAGATGCGGATCATGGATATATTATCCGTGGAGGCAGAGAACTGGAGGAGCATTATGAATGCTCCTGGGATTTGTTTAGCTTTATCCCTTCATTGAATAATCCAAACAGAACCGTTTTGGATGAATTTCGTGAACTTAATCTTGAAGAACCTAATGAATCTCACTGTCGCTTGATTCATAATTGTGGAGAAAAAGCAGATTTTTCAACATTAGGCTTGTCTGACATTCATATTAAACAGATTACAAAACTCTTTCTTGCCACTGAGGAACAACTTGGTGCAACCACAGTTGAGCAATTTTTTGACCCCTCTTATTTAGAAACAAACATGTGGTATTTTTGGAGATCAATGTTTGCTTTTGAAAACTGGCACAGTGTTGTGGAAATGAAACGCTATATGCAACGATTTATGCATCTGCTTCCTGGTATGAATAAGCTTAAAGGGATTATGCATACTCAGTATAACCAGTACGATTCCATGGTTCTGCCACTTATTACCTGGCTTAAAAATAAAAATGTAAATTTTGATCTCCACACAATAGTAAAAGACCTTGATATCAGCATTGTGGACGAGAAGAAGACAGTAACCGCTATTCATCTAGTTCGTAATGAAAATCCAGAAAAAATTTCAGTGTCTTCACATGATCTTGTTTTTGTTACAAACGGCTCAATGACGGAGAATTCCACTTTGGGAAGTATGCACACACCGGCTGTTTTGAACAGAGATAAGGTAAATCAAGGTTGCTGGAACTTGTGGAAAAACATTGCGGCAAAAGATCCTTCGTTTGGTCATCCAGAGGTATTCTGTAATGATATTGATAAAACAAAATGGGAATCTTTTACCATGACCTTTAAGGGACCATTTATGAGCAATTTTCTAAGGGAATTGACTGACAGAGACCCTGGCATGGGCGGTGTTGTCACCATAAAGGATTCTAATTGGTTAATGAGCTGGACCGTTTCTAAGCAACCACACTTTATTAACCAACCTGATGATGTATTAGTTATGTGGGCATATGGATTGTTTCCAGACAATATCGGTGATTACATCAAGAAAAGAATGTGCGATTGCACCGGAGAGGAACTTGTTTCTGAATTATTATATCATATGGGGCTTGCGGATAAAATTTCTGACATATTAAAAATTGTAAATGTTATTCCTTGCATGATGCCTTATATCACCAGTCAGTTTATGCCTCGTGTTAAAGGTGATCGGCCTGATGTTGTTCCTAAGAGCAGTACAAACCTTGCATTCCTTGGACAGTTCACTGAAGTTGCCGACGACTGCGTATTCACAATAGAATATTCTATTCGTACCGCAATGACGGCTGTTTATACATTGCTTGACCTTGAGAAACAAGTAATTCCAGTTTACGCTTCAAAATATGATCTACGTGTGTTATTAAGTGCTGCTAAAACGCTATACAGCGGACGTGGAATTCCTGGAGAGAAAATCATCCATAAACTACTCAAAGATACTACATTGGAAGATTTATTATAAAGAAATAACATTTTATCTAACAATATTTGAAAAGGAAGTCTGTCTTTTGGGACAAACTTCCTTTTGTTTATTTACTAAACTTTAATTACAGTATGGATTAAGTTTCAAGCTTATATTATTTCTATTTAATTATATGGTTTATTTGCTTTTTATTAATGCTGCGGAAACAATGTAGCGGTCAGGAGCATCACCAATAAAATTAAAGGGATAGCAGGTAGTCATTGTAAGGATGGCATGTTCGGTAGGTACAATAACTGTTTTGTCATCTTTATGGACAATTCTTGTTCCATTCACCTCATAGGTGAATATACCGGCAGATGTTTGCACAATTAGTTGGTCCCCTATCTTTAGATTACCTATTTGTGTAAATACTGTATCGCGATGTCCGGAAAGAACACAATTGTCTTCTTCCCCCGGAAGTACACTTTGTGTGAAGTGCCCTACCCCTCGTTTAAGCTCCTTGTCACCGGTTCCCTGTATGATAGGCACTTTACGTTTTAAAGCTGGAATCGTGAGACTCCCAATATTGTCCCCTTCCCCAGGATATACAGCGTAAACGGCTTTTTTTGTTACAGGTGCAAGTGAATCATCTGATTTTGCCTTGGCACTGATCTTTCCCGCTAACTTGGTTTGCTTTTTACCAGAAGTTTTAGGGCTTAAATAGTTACTAGGGGTGATATCGGCTGAATAATGAGACTGTTCCCATATATTAAGCATTGCCCAAGAAATGCATCCTATCCCCAAGACTAAAAATACCAGGGATAGTAGAGAAACTAGTGAACTCTTGCCCCCTAATAGTTTTAATTTATTCATAACGCTTTCTATTTTTCCAGCCCAATGATCCCACCAAAGTTAAAGCAGTTCCGATAAGTAATAAGTCGTACAAATGTGTGGAGGTTTTTGGAAGCTGCCCCCCTGTAACCGTATGTGTTAAAATTTCTGGTTGTGATTGTGATTGTGGTTGTGGTCCATCAATTAATTCCATGATACTAAATGAATTTGCTGATGTATAAGTTGGTAATACAATATTTACTTGACCATTAATATTACTGTTATTTATTTCAAAGTTTATACCTGCTGTATAAATACCTGCTGGAATACTTTCACTTGCAGCTGCAGCTGTACTTGCACTTTCACCAAAGACTTTATCTAACTTTGCCATATCTGCAACAAATTCTATGTCGCCTTTTGTACTTATAACATATCCATTTTCATCTAATGTAAAAGTAATATCAATTCCTTTATCCCCAAGTATCTTTACATCAACTAGCTTGTCCATTATTTGGTTAAATTCATCTATAAACTCTTGTGATTCAAGTGTAGTAAACATCTGTCCCATTTCAACCTCTGTATTACTAATTTCTTCAGTTGATGCTCCACTATTTTTCATTTCTGTAAGCACTAAATCTCTAATAATATTTTGTACCTCTTTATTTTTTGCAGTTAAATTAACTACTTCTCTTATAATGTCTTTAAATTTTGCATCATCAATTTTAACTTTATATACATTTCCATTATTAGATATCAAGTTATAGTTTGTGTTTAATTGTGATGAATATTTCCCAATAAGAGTTAAGATCAATTGTTGCAATTCTTTATTTTCACTCATCATTTTCCCGAAATCCATACTGCCTAGTTCAGCTTGCATTTCTGGCATGTTTTTTATCTGCTGAAAATCTAATAGCATATATTTATTCATATATTCAGGTCCCAAAATCATTTCAAATAGCTGTGGTGATTTTACAATTCCTTTAACTACAGGGGTTTCACCTGTAAGGTTCATATCACTCCATAATTCTCCACTATAAGGACTTCCACCTACATTTGCTGACATTTTGACATATTGCCTTGAAATCGTTCCATTACTATTTCCAGATGATTTCCCATTGAAACTTAATTGTAAGTTGTTTAAAATTTCACTTATAAATCCAAAGTCTTGTTGATCTTGTTCTGAAAGTCCTTCAGCCTTAAATGTCAGATTTAATTTCCCATTACTTTCCACTGATGTTGCCATGTTTGTTTTTAATATGGCATCTGAAAGCGTTTTTGTTTGAGCATAAACTACAGAAATTGGTAATACAAAAACCAACATAGCTACAGCGACTATGATGGAGCAAACTTTTGATTGGAATCTTGCCATGTCCTCTACCTCCCAATAATATCTTTTGTTATTCAATTAAATACTATCAGATTGTTAATAAAGTGTAAACAAGCCATATATGGATAACTTGGTAACTTTATCATTTAAATATGCCTATTTATGGATTTTTTTGTAACACCTCTGTACTGTTTGGAATAACTTAGAAGTGAAAGTTTTTTATTCCTTAGAGATAATTAAAAGGGGTGTATTAATTATGGATAACAATCAAATTCAAGTTAGGGATATCAATGATTCACCAATGACTTTAGGCGATTGGATAATTACATTTTTATTGTTAGCAATACCTATTGTGAACATAGTATTATTATTTGTTTGGGCATTAGGAAAGGATGCAAACAAAAGCAAGAAAACTTACTGTCAAGCTGAACTAATTGTATTGGGATTTGTATTGGTATTATATCTTGCGTTTTTCGGTGCTTTTTTTGGAAGTATGATGAATAGTTTAGAGTTTATTCATTTTTAATTTATTCAGTTGCTATCTTATGTATTTTTAGCTATGCAAAGAAAATTAAAAAAAGTCAGTTCATTAAGCAAACCCACAGCTTAATTAAGATGTGGGTTTTTAAATATTAGTTTTTATTTATTTCTAGAGGAAGTATTTACCTAGAATTCTATATTAAATCGTTTTTAAAACCCTTTCCCCTTACTTCGGATGCATCAACCGTTATCATAAAAGCATCATTGTCTATTTCTTTAACAATTAATTTTAATTCTGGAATCTGATGGATTGGCACTGTGCAAAACAATATTTTTTCATGCTTTCCAGTATACGCACCTTCCCCATATAAAAAAGTAACTCCTCTATGCATTTTATACAAGATTCCGCTGCAAATTTCTTTTTCTTTTACAGTAATTATAAGGACTAATTTTTGTTTACCTATTCCAATTATTATTCTATCAGTTACTTCCGCAGTTATGAACATAGCAGCTATAGTATACAATGCACTGGTTACTCCAAAAAAGAATGTGGCGATAATAACGATTATAATATTAATACAAAAGGATATTTGTCCTATTTTAAAATTATCGTGTTTCACTTTTATAAGAGCTGAAATAATATTGAATCCTCCTGCGGAACCGTGATTGCTGAATACAATCCCTATGCCAATTCCATTTAATACTCCACCATATAAACATAATAACAAAGTATCGGTTGTGTCAATCACTCCTTTTAAAGGCGCGGTTAAAATTAAAAAGATTGAAAATGAGATTGTACCTATAAATGTAAGAATAGTGAATCGCTTGTTAAGAAATTTATAGCTTAATATTAATAATGGAATATTTAATAACAATACCGAATATCCAGCTGGAAATTTAAATAAATATTGGATAATTAAAGATATGCCAGAAGCACCACCACTTAAAAGTTTTGCTTTAGATATAAACAAATTAATTGCTAATGAAGATATTAAGCTCCCTACTAATATTGAAATAATATTCTTAATGATGTTTTTGTTTATATAATTAACCATATGGTTTCCGCCCTTCGAATAAAGTCTACTTTTTAGACTCTTATAATAGCAATTTAATATTATTCAATATAACTTATGATTAACAACCCATTTCTTATATTGTGTCACAACTGCATCATATTATAAAGGGGCTACATAAATAGTTATTAATGCGTTGAATATATTTCACAATTAGTATATAATTGTAATATATTATTCAACTGAATACTTTAAAATATAAAAAGAAAGGTAGGTGAAAACCCTGCCCTGTGGTTAATCATTATTCCGTGATACCACCATTCTATTTAACGAATAGAGTGCTAAAATTGTTATTTATGATTTTAGTTAGCAGGCATTATTTTGAAAATTATTTTACTAGGCGCCCCTGGAGCTGGAAAAGGTACTCAAGCAAAGCTAATTTGTGAGAAATATAACATAACCCATCTATCAACTGGAGATATTTTTAGAATGAATATTTCAACTTGTACAACACTTGGTGTAGAAGCAAAAAAATATATTGATAAAGGTCAATTGGTTCCTGATGAATTAACCATTCAAGTAGTAAAAGACAGACTAATGAAAGAGGATTGTAAAAATGGCTATCTATTAGATGGATTTCCAAGAACAGTTTTTCAAGCAGAAGAACTTGGCAAATTTCTTCAAAGTATTAATAATACATTAGATGTTGTGCTTCTAATCGATGTTCCTAATGAATTCATAGTTGAAAGAAATACAGGAAGAAGGATATGTTCTTCCTGTGGATCAAGTTATCATATAAAATTTAATCCACCTGAAGAATTAGATATCTGTGACCTTTGCGGAAAAAAATTGATACAAAGAAATGATGACTATGAAGAGACTATAAAGGAAAGACTTAATGTTTATACTAATCAGACCCATCCTTTAATAGACTATTATGAAACTAATCATTCACTAGCTGTAGTTGATGGTAGGGATGATATACTTACAGTTTCAAAGAATATTTTTTTAATTTTAGAAAAATAATGCATAAAAAAGCCCTCAATGTTTTATCTAATTTGGCCTTGGATTAAAGTTTTCAAGTTTTTGCCATCTTGGAAAATTGGATCTAAGGCTAGTAATTTTTCTGTATACTCTAGGGATTTTTCCATTTGGTTTAGATTGTAATAGCAAACTGCTATTTTATAATAGATTTCAGCACTAGCGCCATATAATTCATAAGAAAACTTGAAAAATCTTAAAGCGTCACTATCATAGCCAACATAACTAAACAATAAGCCTATATAGTATGCTAAATCACCTTCTTCACCAATAGGAAAATAATTATCCCAAACATTATTCATTACCATAATCAGTTCTTCTAATGGAAAATTCTCCTGCGTATCTATTCTTTCAAGTAATATGTTATAAACTTCTTGAAAGGTTCTTGCATCCCATACTGTAAATCTAAGAAAGGTCAATATCTGTTTTGTATCTAAATTTTCGCTTAAGGGTACAACTGCTTTTTTTAAATTATAAAAATCATCTGGTCCTATACTTTCAATAATTTCATTATAGGCCATTGTAGTTTCTACAAAATCATGAGAGCTATTTGTTAATAAAAATAAAGACATGTTTATATTTTCATGTTCATAAATGCTATGTATAGCCTTCCCACCAAGATTTTTGAAATATTGCTCCAATGAATGAAAATTAACAGTCATAGAAATACACCCATGTTTTGATAAAAATGGATGGGAGTTTAATAACATGTCTTTTTCATTTGTGTAACCTTTATCTGCGGAAATTAAAATTATGTCATCATTGAATAATTTTTTTAATCTAGAGATACACCGCAATGCCATTATTGGCACTGAAAAAGATGTATCCTCCAAGTGATTTTTATAATCTACAAGGATGTCATTAAAATCATCATCTTCGTAATAATTTTCACCTTGAATTTGGTTGTCTGTATAGAAATAATCTAAGCCCGCCAGTATGGATTTGTCCTCAGGATCAGCCTTTACCTCTGGAGAAGTTATTGTAATCAAACCTTCAAAAATCTCTCCCTTATTTACATAAAAGGTGTCTTGTGGAAGGCTATCAAAGGTATAATTGGCAATTAAAATCAAAGGGCTTTTTAAATTTCCAGGACACAAAATTTCACCACTGTTTCTTAATTGAAGCTGCTCATCTTTAGATATATCGAAGGTTGCACAATCAAGTATTCCACAATCAAAATAAGGCTTTAAGAAGCTATGGTTTTGCCAATATTCGATGTTTTTTTCGGAAAAATCAGTTACTATATATTTAAATTTCAGCCCTTTTAAAGAAGAATTTTCAATTATATGTAAAAATCTTTTGAGGAAGGTATAAGTAAATCTGCCTACTCCTGAAGCAAGTTCCATTATGTATATTGTAAAGTCCTTATCTATATCAGTCCTTGTAACATAGTCTCTGCAATACCCAAATATAGTTTTAGCATATAAGTTTGCTATATAAGGATTAGTTGTTATATATTGAGGAACAATTCCTTTAGTCCAGGCTTCCGGACCTTGGTTTGCGAAAAAATCTTTCTGCATCTTCCATAACATGGATTGTGATAATTGCATATCAGCCTCAAGTATAGCCGGCATATGTTCCTCACTTGTTGTCTTAAGATCTCTATGAATATCATATAGTTTAACTTTGTTTGACAAAACAATCACCCCTAAATTATATTTTCAAATAAATTCTAACCATTATATTTTTCCAACTGCGTATTTATCCCAATTACAAGTATCCTCCCTGTACTCTGTTTCAAAGTCTATTATATCCCATACAATATTATATAATCTACCCCCATTATCTATTGCTAATGCAGTATATTCACTCTCATGTCCACATAATTTACTTTGATATGCATCCTGAATTAACCTCAATGTCTTATTCTTATATTCAATAATGCCATTATCTTTTTCTAATTTTTTCAAATCAAATATCTGGTTTAAATCATCTACATAAACATTCATACTTTCAGTAACTTCTTCTACATAGTTTATACACAATTGATTTTGTTCCAAATCGCAAATATAATGATTATCAAAGTTCAATATTTCAAATTCCTTTATTTCTCTATCTGTTAATACCAGGGTTACTCTTAAGGTTTCAGTTCCAATAATTCCATATTTCTTTGCCTTTTCTTTAATTTCTCTTTTAATTCTTTTCATTAATTTTTTCATTTGTAAATCCCCTTTCACTCCACACCAATGCTGTCAAATATTTAAAATTTATTCGTAACCTATATGTAATTTTAATTTAGCACCCTTACCATTTATTTCTTTTATTATATTATGTAGTTAAAATATAAACAAGTAATTAAGGTATTGTTACAAAAAGTTAATATACAATATAACTATATTATGTTATAATATAGTTATATTTCATAAATTTGTAATTAATTAATTGCGTGGCTAATTTAGTTTTTAGAAGGGAGATTTTAAAAATGGATGACATAGTTACTAAATATTATTCTAATGGAAATAGATATGTAGGGGAATTTAAAAATAATAAAGCGGATGGTATAGGTTCATATTATTTTAATAGTGGCGATAAATATGTAGGCAAATTTAAAAATGACGGTCCAAATGGCATGGGTACTGCATATAAGTCTGACGGTTCTATATATTATAAAGGTGAATGGAAAAATGGAAAACCAAAATAATATATTAACTATTTTTTAAAAATTTAATGAAGGCTGACACCTTCTTTTTTTATGAATATTACCTTAAATAATCTAATATAAATTAAAAAAAATCATAACTTAAATAAAAGTTATGATTTTTTATATTTATTTACGTGCTTTATGAGCAGATATTAATAACATAATAGATGTATAGATTACAATTATTAATACTAACCATTTAACAATGCCCAGTGGAAGTGATTTAACAATATACGCAGCAATTAATACTCCAACACTTCCAAACAATGTAATAGCTATAGATGCTTTTTTATCATAAGCATCTTTTTTTACAAATTGAACAGATCCCGCAGGCATAAGAAAAGCACAGGAGCCCATCATTATTGGAAAAGCAGCAAGGGGATTCATTCCAAGTGCATAAATTAATGCCATGCAAGGGGCATATAGACCTACACCAAGTTGCATTAAAGCTCCAAGTATAAAATTAGCACCAATGGCAATTATAAGCTTAATTCCTGTAAGTCCATTAGCTGTTCCTCCAATTGGCATAAGGTGCAACAGACCTGAAAGCATCATAACCGCCACCACAATTAGTGCGAGTCCCATTCCAATTCTTACTTTTCGTATGTTAAATTTTGCAACAATATCTGCTCCTATTATGGCACCTAAAACTGCAGCCATAATCATTGAAACCAATGTTATTGTATCAACCTTTATCACAGTCAAAAAAATAATTGCCTCCAAAACAGTTGGAATTGTACAAGACACATTTAAAGTTCCAGGAAGGGTTCTATCATCAGTCAATTTAAAAAACCTAACTATGGATGTTATAATAGCAAAACTTCCTACTCCTAAAGTATCAAAAAAGTTAGCTATAAACCCTATTACACCAAATGTAATAAAATTTTCATTACCGGTCTTCCCTGCCTTTGCTGTTTTCAAAACGTCAGAAATATAAATAAAAGCAAAATATGATACTAATAAAATGAGTGACCCTAATATTATTTTAACCATAAAACATCTCCATTCTTGCATTATAGCAACCTATTTTATTAAATTATATAACATTATGAACTTAAAATATATAGAAAATTCATAATGTTCATATTTTATAAAAATTTATACTTAACTTAAGTATGAAATATTTACATCTATTTATTTTTATACTCCTTTTCTAACTTAGAAAATGTGTAAGATATTATTAATGCAATTATCCCTACAATCATAAATACTAGACGCACAAAAACCACTGCTCACTGAGGTTTAACTTCTGATCAACTTTTTCGACAGTACCGAATTTACAACGTAAAAAGAGCATCATTAATGATGCCCCTCTACATTATTAATATTAATCGAACATATTACCTCTGTGACTAATATGTTTGATTAATATTAAGTTTATATTTGCTAGTACATATTTCTCTTGGGAAATTATTCATAGCACCTATCAATCTATTATAATTATCTTTGCTTTGCTCTAAATATTCTATCCCCTTAAGGGTTATTGTAGAATCTGTCTTTGAAATTAAATGTGAATCAACCATAATATCAAATATTTGTCCATATTGTTCATTGTCAATTTGTAATTCCTTTTGGCTTAAAATTTTATTGCTCTTGTCTAATTGACCCAGTATTTTTAATATTAATTCTTTTTTCATATTAATACACCTCTACCTATAACCTTCTATAAATAAAGGTGATTTCCTCTATTTTATATTAATTAATTGTTAATTAACACTAATATACTCTCGCATACTCTGATTTTCTTATATATATGGTCAACCTGATAATAATTCTGTACTCAATATTATTAGCTAGCAATCATGCCATTTAAATCCAAAACTAAAGCGCCTCTAGGAAGTATTTTCCTAGAGGCGCCTTTCTCATCAGTTACTATTGTATAAATATTACCCCATCATTTGCCCCTATAAAATCACTTATAGCATTTGCAATTTTTTCTATTTGCCCATAATCTAATTCTTCTGGAGTATCTGTTGGTTTATGGACTAAATTCTCTATATTTTCTTGTACTATAAAAACATTGGGAATCCCCTCAGTTCCAAAACTGGAATTGTCACTTAAACCGTGTACTACATTATCTGAAAAGCTAATGTTATCCTTTCTAAAAATAGTTTTTACGGCGCCATATAGCTTATTGGATACTTTACTTTTATTCTTTAGAGCAATATTTCCACCGTTTTTAGCTCCTATAGAATCTATATTAATGTTATAAAAATTATAATTAGTAGATGTAATAGCATTGACAAAAGCTTGACTTCCCTTTAATCCAACTTCTTCTCCATTGAAGGCACAAAAAATTATATCCGTATCAAATGGTTTTGCCTTAGATTTTTCTTTTAGTTTATAAGCTACTTCTATTAAGGCTGATACCCCTGAAGCATTATCTAGTGCTCCCCTAATAATTGTCCCATCCACATATCCTAAATGGTCAAAATGAGCTGATATCACTACTGCATTTTCACTTTTTTTACCTTTTATAAATCCTACAACATTATTAACCATTTTAAGTTTAGTGTTATTTGGTTCACCTCTATAAATGCCATTAACTCCCTGATAATATTTTTGATAATAACTACCATCAAAAAAAGGGTCTAATCCTATGTCTTTAAAAGTCTTCTCAATATATTCTCCAGTCTTTTCATTTCCTTTGGAGCCAGTTAATCTCCCCTGAAACTCGTCAGAGCATAAAGTAGCAACCGTTTCTTTAATAGTTGGAATCTTTACAGGAGTTTGAACCTGCGATGCTTGTACTGATTGTCCACTGTTTACAATAGTTGCTTTAGAATTTTGGCTAACTTCTCGAGAAAAACAAGATGAAAAAGTTAGAACCATGGCTAATATAGCACTTAATTTTAGTATATGCTTCATATGAATTCCTCCAAACAGTTTTATATCTATAATTCTTTCCACTATTCTTATGGCTATTCAATCATTTCTGTAAATATTCCTACCCGTTACCTATTTTATAGGTAGCACTCTATTTCTGAGTTAAAAGATAGTTTATTACATAGAAAAAATCTAGCATTTCTTTAGCATGCTAGATTTAACATTATATACTTTTGAAATAAATTCAAAAGATAAGCGTCAACAGCCCACCCCTTATTTAAGGTGTGAGCCATTTAACACTTAAGTAATTGTTAGGTATCGAGTGATAATCTACATTTTAGCTGACGTTTTTTTTATTTCAACTATATCATCTTTAGGAAATATTACATTAAGTATAAGTGCTACCATTGAAGCTACAACTATACCTGATTCGCCAAATAATAACTTAGCCCACTCCGGCATACTTGCAAGTACTTCTGGCACGGAACCTAAACCAAAGCCTAGTCCTAAAGCTACTGCAACAATTATGCCACTTCTTCCATCTAGTGGTTCTTGTGTTATTAGCTTTATCCCGCTTATAGCAATCATTGCAAACATTAATATTGCAGCTCCACCTAAAACACTTGGTGGCATAATTGAAACAATTGCTCCAAGCTTTGGAAAAAATCCTGCAAGAATTAAAAATATTGCACCTGTTGCAATAGCAAATCTATTTACAACTCCAGTAATTGCTACCAAGCCAACATTTTGGCTAAAGGAAGTATTTGGTAAAACTCCAAATAATGCCGCAAAACTACTTCCAAGACCATCTGCAATTACTCCGCCACTTAATTCCTTGTCAGTCGCCTCTCTTTTAAGTCCTCCCATAGTTATTCCTGAAATATCTCCTACAGTTTCCACTGCTGTGACAATATACATCATTAGCATTGCAAAAATAGCTTCCCAATGAAAGGTTAAGCCAAACTTAAAGGGAACTGGTATGCTGAACCAACCAGCATTTGCTACAACATCAAAATTTACTTTTCCCATCGGAATTGCAATGATATACCCTACAACTATACCAATAAGTATAGAGGACATACTAGAAAAGCCTTTGGTAAATTGTTTAAATGCAAGTATTGTTACTAGAACAATCATTCCTAAAATCAAATTCGATGGAGAGCCAAAATCCTTAGCACCTATCCCGCCCCCGAAATATTTTACTCCTATAGGAATAAGTGAAAGTCCTATAGCCATTACTACTGTACCTGTTACTATTGGTGGAAAATATTTTCTTAAAGGTTTTAAGAACAGTCCCAGTATTACTTCGAATAATCCTCCAATAAGAGATGCCCCAAGAATTCCTGAAAGACCAAATCTAGCTCCAATTGATAGACAAGTTGGTAAGAAACCAGAACTTGTTCCCATAACCACTGGAAGTCTAGCGCCCACTCTTCCTAAAGGGTAAAGCTGAATTAAAGTAACAATCCCCGCTACAAACATTGCAGCTTGAATTAAAAATGTCTTTTCTGCTACAGGAATTTTAAGCGCCCCTGCAACAATTATGATTGGTGTAATGTTTCCTGCAAACATAGCTAATACATGTTGCATACCTAAAGGAATTGCCTCTCCTAATGGTGGCACTCCATCTAGTTCTGTGACACTTGCCTTTTTTTTCATGTAAGTCCCCCCTCTATTATTTTATATTTATTCAATTAAATAACCTCATTACAATATTCTATAAAATTCAGAATATTCCTTCTTTTATTTACAAAAACATTTTAAAATAAAAATAAAATTGTATTATTTGCACTTAATTTAAAGCACTCTCTGTAATTGTAAGAGTACAGCTATCCGCATCTAGCAGTGATTCTACTCCAAGAGGAATTGTAATTTTAGAAGTGCAATGCCCTGCCATGAAATTATATATGGTAGGTTTTTTAGTTTGCACAATAATATCATGAAATACCTCCATCAATGTATGATCAAAATTCTCATATTGAGGTAAACAATTTGTAAAATCCCCTAAAATTATGCCCTCGCAATCATTAAGCTTACCTGAAAGCCTAAGCTGTGTCAGCATCCTATCTACAGAATAAGTAAATTCATCTACATCTTCTAAAAATAGAATTTTACCCTTTGTATCTATCTCAAAGGGCGTGCCAATTGTGGCTGCAATTAATGATAAATTCCCACCTATTATTTTCCCACTAACCTTTCCAGGTACCATTGACTTAATTTCAACTCCTACTGGATTATTCATCTGCCCTAAGGGCTTAATAGAAGTTATTGCACCAATGTAGCTTTTCTTTGAAAACTCGTTAAAATCCTCTAGCATATCGGAAGCAGCCATAGGGCCATGAAATGTAATGAGGTCACATTTTTGATTTAAGACTATATGAATTGCAGTTATATCACTATACCCTATAAAAATCTTAGGATTTTCTTTGATCATATCATAGTCTAGCATATCAAGGATTCTTGGTGTTCCATAACCACCTTTCAAACAGAAAACTGCGTCAATATCACTATCCTGAAACATTGTATTTATATCTCTAGCACGTATCTCATCACTGCCTGAAAGATATCCATATTTTTTACCACAGCTTTCACCTATTACTACTTTAAAGCCTTGCTGTTCTAGTACTTTTATTGATTTTTCGAGTTTATCAGCTTGTCTTAAACTGCTAGATGGTGCCACAAGACCTATTGTATCTCCTATTTTTAATGCTTTTGGTTTATTCATTAAGAACCGCTCCTTTCGTTAGGCTCATGTATAAGTACAAAATGTTCAGCTTCCACTTCAACCCAAGTGGTGGTATAATTCGTAGATTCATCAAAACTTGGATCATAAACTTCTATAATTCTTTTTCGCTCAATTCGAGGGTCAGGTATTGGAATTGCAGAAAGTAATGCACGCGTATAAGGATGAACTGGATTATTAAATAATTTTTCCGTTTCTGCCAGTTCAACTATTTTACCTTTATGAATTATGGCTAATCTATCTGTAGTGAAACGTACTACTGATAAATCATGAGAAATAAGCAAATAGGTTAAACCTTTTTCCTTTTGCAGTTGAGATAATAGATTTAAAACTTGAGCACGAATAGATACATCCAGAGCAGAAATAGGCTCATCTGCAATAATTAGCTCTGGCTCCATAATTAAAGCTCTCGAAATTCCAATTCTTTGACGTTGCCCTCCAGAAAATTCATGGGGAAACCGGCTTGAAAATTCAGGAAGTAGTCCCACATCTAGTAAAGCTTTTTCAACTTTAGATTTTCTCTCTACTTCATTTTTAAAGTTCTTTAAATTGTATAAGCCTTCTGATACTATATAATCAACCTTAGCTCTTTCATTTAATGATGCCATTGGGTCTTGGAATATCATTTGGATTTTTCTAGTTACCTCTTTATCTAAATCTCTACTAATTTTACCATTAATTTTTTTTCCTTTAAAAAATATTTCACCCGCGGCTGTCTCATTAATCCGGGCTATAGCTCTACCAATAGTGGTTTTACCAGAACCAGACTCTCCTACCAAACCAAAAGTTTCGCCTTTATATATATTAAAGCTAACATCATCAACAGCAGTAAATGCTTTGCTTTTGTTTTTTCCAAACACAACACTCAGATTTTTCACTTCTAATAAGATTTCCTTTGATGCTTCACTCATATTATTCACTCTCCCATTGCTTTAATAGCACCATTAATGCTTCAGGTGGTTCTACTTTTGGAGACCTAGGATCTAGTAGCCAAGTTTTAGCTTTATGAGTAGGACTTACTGAAAAATAAGGTGGCCTTAAAACAAAATCTATTTTTAATGCTTTAGGATTACGTGGTGCAAAGGCGTCGCCTTTTATTTCATTAAATAAATTTGGTGGTGTACCCAAAATTGAATATAATGGTTCACCCTTGATACCAAGCTGTGGAAGTGAGGATAGTAATGCCCATGTATATGGATGCTTTGCATTATAAAAAATTTCTTCGGCGGTGCCAATTTCTACAATATCTCCAGCATACATAACAGCTATTCTATCAGCAACTTTCGCAACCACACCCAAATCATGTGTTATATAAATAATTGATAACTTATATTTATTTTGTAAATTCTTTAACAATTGAAGTATCTGAGCTTGAATTGTTACATCTAGTGCAGTGGTTGGTTCATCGCAGATAAGTATTTTAGGGAGGCAAGCTACGGCAATAGCAATAACTACTCTTTGTCTCATTCCTCCAGAGAACTCATGGGGAAATTGATTATACCTAACTTCTGGACTAGATATGCCTACATCTCTTAATATTTCCAAAACAACTTTCTTAGCAATTTGGCCTTTAAGTCCTTGATGAAGTTCTACAGCTTCTACAATTTGTTTTCCAACAGTTTTAAGTGGATTGAGTGCAGTCATAGGATCTTGGAATACCATTGCAATCTCTTTTCCACGAATTTTGAGCCAAGGCTTTTCATTTTTATATTTTCCTATATCTGTGCCCTCATACATAATACTACCGGAATCAACCCATCCATTTGCATCAAGCAGTCCTATAAAAGACTTTGCAAAAACTGATTTTCCAGAACCAGACTCACCAACAATAGCTAAGCTTTCGCCTTCATATAGTTCTAAAGAGGCCTCCCTGATGGCAGTGAGAGTTCGCCCCCTTAAATTGAATTTAATAACTAAATTTTCAATAGATAGCACTACTTTTTTATCTTTATAAATTACTCTTGAAGGATAGTTTTCTAATATAATATCATCAACATGATTTAGCATACCTTTCATTTTAAACCTCCTTGCATGTTCTTAAGGAATATGATATTTTCCATGAATTATGTCCCTAAACGTGATTTCTAGGATCAGAAGCATCCGCAAAGGTATTACCAATTACATAGAAGGATATAGTAATAACTGAAAGTACTACTGCTGGGAAAATTAACTGATATCTTAATGAGGGAACCATCATTATAATTCTTCCTTCATTAATAAGATTGCCAAGTGATGGGGTGTTTAAAGGCAAACCCAGGCCTATATAGGTTAGAAACACTTCAGATCCTATAGCCATTGGAATAGCTAAAGCTAATTGAAGCATAATTACTGAAACTAGATAGGGAAGTAAGTTTTTAGTAATAATTCTACTTATAGGAGTCCCAAGGCACCTTGAAGCTAAATTATATTCTCTATCGCGAATTATAATTATTTGATTACGAACAAATCTAGCCATACTTAACCAATTTGTAATACACATAGCAACCACCAAAGTGAAAATACTAGGCCGCAGAATATAGGCTAGTAACACCATAATAATTGTATTGGGAATATTATCTAATACATTATAAATCTCTGTTATAATTCCATCTAATTTTCTCACATATCCCCATAGGCATCCAATGGTAATTCCAATAATCGCTTGCCATACCCCAACTAGCATACCTATTTGCAGGGAAGTTCTTGTTCCACTCCATATTCGAGACCAAAGGTCCTGTCCTATAGAATTAGTGCCAAACAAAAACTCTTTATCAGGAGCTTGATTTCTGAGCTGAATACCTGTCTTCACGTTGTTATAGATGGTAGTTGGAGATTTCTGATTAGGCAAATATGGCTGTAAAACTGTATAAGCTACTAAAGCTGTTATTAAAATTAGTAATGCGACAGCTACTTTATTTTTTAGAAATACATGAAAAGTAGATTGCCAATAGGAATAATCAGAATACCCAGTTCTCTCTGCCCCACTTGCATCATAGCTAGCAAAATCAAACAATGAGGGATCAATTTTATCTACAATTTTATCTAATTTTGTATTACTCATCTAGTACCCCCTTGCTTTTCTAGATTAATACGTGGATCAAAGCCCGCCATAAGCATGTCCCCTAAAAAAAGACTAATAATTCCCACTGAAGCGTATATTAAAACTAATGCTTGGACTATAGGATTATCCTGTCTTTGAATTGTATCAACTAATAACCCACCAGTACCAGGTATTGAATATAGTGATTCAATGTATATTGAGCCAACTAGAGTATATAAGATAGATGCTGGTAGATACTGTGCCATAGGAACAAATGCATTTCTCAAAACATGTTTCGTCATTATAACCCTATTGCTAAGCCCCTTAGCTCTTGCAAGTTTTATGTAATCCTTATTTAATTCATCTACCATATAACGTCTCATCCACATTGCATAGCTAGCAGTTGGTCCAAGAGACATAGATAAAACAGGAAGTATAAAGCTTAAGGGGTTACCTTTATCAAATAGTATGGGCAATTTAAATATATCCGTCACATATAACTGCAAAAATATATAATAAACCGCAGCTGGTACTGCATTTATAATTACAATATACCCATTTCCTAACTTATCCCAAAATTTATTTTTATTCCTAGCCATTAATATTCCCGAGCTAATTCCTGCTACAAGAGCAATTGCCAAAGCGCCCAATCCAAAATTTAAGGAGTAAAAGATTTTAGATTTAATAATTTCAGAAACTGCTACCTTTGGCCTATATGTAATAGAAGTGCCTAAATCCCCTTTAAGCAGATCCTTGTAAAAATGCCCAAGTTGTACATACCATGGATCATTTAAGCCTAAATTAGTCAAGATTGTTTGCCTTTGTATTAAGTCCAATTTTTCATAACCTTGCCCAAAATATCCCTCTTCCGGCATCAAACGCATGAATAAAAACACAATTGAAATTACAATAAAAAGTGTAATTATAGATTTCCCTAACCTTTTTAATGAATACTTTAACAACTACTGCCACCTCCAATTTATCCTTTTATCATATCGTAAGCAATATGCAATTAGCAAGGATGTTAAAATAACCATCCTTGCTAATATTTTTATAATTATTTTACAGTTGAAGCTACTTTTAGTGCTGCAGCACGTTCTATTTGCCAAGCTTCAAAACTCTTTTTATAATTCTCTGTATTCATTGCTTTGTCCATAATCTTTTGCCCTTTAAATTTATTTGCAGAGACACCAAATGGCGAATAAGGAGATGTAAATGGTTCTAACTTTGAAGCTATAAAACCACCACCGCCTAAACTATATGGTATAACAAAAGCTTCATCAATCAAAAACTGTTCTGCCTCAGCAAATAACTTATAACGTTTCTCAGTATCTAGCACTTCTGCCTTCGCAGCATTTACCATGTTTTCATATTTACCCTTGCCATTTGATTCTTTATAATCAGTAGCTAAATTTATCTTATTATAATTACCTTCTGTTGAGAATGGATCTGTGTAAGTTTGTGGATCTGCATAATCTGGTCCCCAGTTACATTCCATAAATGAATAATTACCGGCACGCCTTGTAGCATTTAAGAATCCTGTAGGCGGATATGGCAATATAATTATATCAATATAATCTTTTCCAAGTAGGTTTTCCATTTGCTGTTCTATTACCTGTGCGCGATTAGTCCAGTCAGAAGAAGCAGTGCTATAAGGCATAACTATTTTTACAGGAAAAGTAACTTTTCCCTTTAGTTCTTCCATTGCTTTAGTTTTATAGTCCTTTGCCTTGGCACTATCAAAGTTACTTTGCGCAGAAGTTTTTGCTAAAGTACCTAGCTGCGTATAATCTACACCTTTTAAATCTATGAAATTTTTTGGTGTAATGGTATTACTTAATCTTCTTTCTGGTTCATAAGGCTCTGCAGTCATCATGGCTGCTTTTTTATCTAAAGCACTAAATAGAGACTTACGGAAGCTTAAATTATTAACAGCTATTTTCCAATTTGCTGGTTCATACTTAGCATCAAATTTCGGATCAAAATTGAGAGCATAAAAATAGGAATAAAAAGTAGTTGCAAGAGGTCGTACCGTTTCTTTCTTAGTGGTATCCTTCATCCATTCATCAATGGATGCTGTAGGAATTGTTGCGTCAGTAATTTGCCCCCTTGAAAATAATTCTGGTGATAGTGTAGTTGCTTCTTTATTATAGCTATAAGTTAACTTCTTAATAAACACATTGGCCTTATCCCAGTAATTATCATTTGCAATAAGTACTCTAGAATTTTGAGGTTCAAAAGTTTGCAAAATATAAGCGCCATTATATAGTAAATTCTTATTATCTGTACCAAACTTGGCTCCAGCTTCACTTAAAAATTTTCCATTAACGGGCATGAAACAAACATAAGTAAGCATTGATAAAAAATAAGGAGTAGTTGCCCCTAATGTATACTCTAATACATATTTACTCTTTGCCTTAATACCTACCTCAGAAAAATCAGTTGTTTCACCTTTATAGAATTTTTCTCCATTTTTTAAAGCACTGTAAGCTATATTAGATGTTTCTGAGTTATTCTTTTTATCAAGTACATATTTCATAGCATCTACAAAATCTTGAGCTTGTACCTCAGCATACTCTTTCCCATCATTAGTTACCCATTTAACCCCTTCACGTAAATTAAATGTCCAAACTAATCCATCACTAGATACAGTCCAGTCTTTTGCTAAAGCTGGTTTTACAACACCATATTTATCATAATCCACCAAACAATCCACTAAATTTGCTGCTGCTGCAAACTCATTTTCGCTAGCCGTAACTAAATAATTTAGTGTAGTAAGCTCCCCAGAGTATACAGTAGAATACTCTTGCTTAACTCCTGAATCACTTGTCTTTGGAGTTGCTTTTGTGCAGCCTGAAAGAATTGAAATACTTAACATAGCGGTAAGCATTAAGGAAATACTTTTTTTCATTTTTTTCCCCCTTTATTTGTTTTTAATAGGATACTAAATCTGAATCCCAGAATTACATTTATGTAAAAAAAAACTATATTGGTCTTTAATTACAATTATTATTCTTTCTAACATTATAAACCTATTTCAATTTAAATCAATGTTGTTTTTTGCAAATTTGATAATATTGCTAAACAATCATTCATTTTTTGTTAAATTCAAAAAATATAGTTTTTTAAAAAAAGAATCCTCAAATCATTTTATAAGCTTATTATAGGATAAAGCATTCCAGCTTTACATCAATAATTTCATATTTACTGTAGTTACTATCGTCAAAATGCCACCATTCAGTATCTATTGTTATAAAGCCATGGCTTTCCATAACTCCTGTTAGAAAATTAATATTTTTTCTTTCTTCTTCATTCATACCTTTATAGATTCTGCAAGCCTTCTCAGAAAAATCATCAAAATTCGAAGGCATTTTAAGTTCTCTGTCATATTCATCAACAAGCGTTACATCAACTGCAGTACCACAGCTATGTCTTTACCCTTCTTATATGGGTTTGCAACAAATCTTTCATCACCAACAACGTCCCAAAATATTTGTTGTACATATATTGGTCTATAGGCATCCCATATCTTTAATCTATATCCCATTTTTTTAAATTCTTTATTGGCATTTATTAATTTTATTGCTGTTTCCTTTTGTAGAACACATACATTTGCCGGATATATTACTGTTTTAGTAAAATTATCTTTTGTTGCATATTTTAAATCGAATATAAAACTACTATCCATATCAGATACATTAACTAGACCATTTACCTCCCTAATATAATTAATAGTCATTACAGACAATTCCCGCTATGCTCTTCATTCTGCGCGCTCCCTAATATTAAGTGGTCATAAGAAATTCTTGAAACTTTTCCTATTATATCTCTTGCATAATTATCACCATTAGCATCCCATGTTAGCATAGTGAAAATATACTGTTTCTGTTTAGCGTATACTATTCCTACATCGTGCTTTATATTAGGTAAGTCTCCGGTCTTATGTGCTACAATAAGCTCCTCATCAAGATTAAATCTCATCATAGAATTGTCCAATTGCATTTTCATTATCTCAATCATCATGTCACTGTAAGCTTTACTAATTAACTTTCCTTTGTGCATAAGTTCTAAAAGCTTGGCCACATCATATGCCGTAGTATAATTTTCCATTCCTAATATTCTAGCATCAAAATCCATCATTTTTCTATTTAAAATGCTGCTTTGAAATCCTAGTTCACGAATATCTTCATTTATATTTTCTATACCTAGCATATGTATAAGTTGATTAGTTGCAGTATTATCACTTTGAATTATCATTAATGTAATAAGATCCCTAATTGTATAAGTATTTCTATCATCAAGAACATATATGATACTATAGGGTACCCTCTCCTCCACATTAATAGAAATTCTATCATTCAAATTAAGTTCTCCAAGACTCACAAGTTGAAAAGTCTTCACCATAATAAACAATTTTATTATGGAGGCTGAAGGTACTACTTCCTTTTCATTTATGCAACAAGTTTTATCTGATTTTAAATCCTTAATAAAAATTGAATATTTCAAATTTTTATCTTTCATAAATTCTAAAATTATATTTTTTAACACTGTATCCCCTCCATCGGCTTAAATATACTATATTAAATTCTACATATACTATAGAAAACCTCCTTAAAAACCCTTATTAGCTACTTGAAATTTTCAATTGTGTATGACAAATATTATGACCTTAATTGAGGCGGTAATAACTAAAATTTAGTGTTTTTTTGTAGAGTGTGGGCATTTTACAAAAATATTCAATATATTTCAAAATATTTCAAAAAAACTTCACTACTTACAATATTCTTATGATATAATAATAAAAAAACTTTAGCTTATCAGGTTATTATAATGAATGTTTTTGATTTAAACCCAAACGCAAAACTTTTATAAAAGGAGTGATGTTGGAATGAAAAGTATATATTTTGAATCAGTAAAAGACACACTTGAGTACATTAATTTAAGTAAAGACAAGGGTTATGTTCTACACGCACCAGTTGATAAAATTATGGAATTATCGCAAAATATTAAAGACAATGTTGTATTATGTTCAACAGCAGGAGAACATACCTCTAAAGGGTACAAAGATGGTGTAGTAACAGGATTTGAGTATGACCTTAATTTGGCAAGTATCGTAGAAATATTATATCCTCCTATTAAAAGTATCGAATCATTAAAGTCATCATATGAAAAAATAAAGAATAACAAAAACGCATTTTTGCTTTTATTATGCGACGGATTATCAGGAGTTGAGGAAAGTATTGTAACAACACTTTACTTTATGGATGATAATTTTAAAATAATAGGAGGAAGTGCAGGCGATAGCTGTTTATTCAAAGAAACATTGATTTTTATTGGAAGTAAAAAGGTTAATAGTGTAGCAATATTTTTTGATATGAAAAATCAGACAGAGATAATTAAAGAGAATATCTATATCCCAAGTGGAAAGAAGCTTCTAGTTACTGATGCAGACCTTATAAATAGAACTGTGAGAACTTTTAATAATCAACCTGCTAGTTCTGAATATGCTAAAATATTAGGAGTCAGTGAAAAGGATTTGCCTAATTATTTCGGAAATAACCCTTTAGGTAAAATATATAAGGACGGTATCCTTATTGCCTCTCCAATGAAAGTAAATAGTGATAAATCTATTACTTTTTACTGTCAAGTTATGCCAAATACCTTCGTGCATATACTTACACCAGTTGATCCTGTAAAAAAAATCAAAGAAACTTTAGGCTCCCTACCATTTAAACCGCAATTCACATATGTAGTTAACTGTATCTTAAGAAGTTCTAAATTTCATAAAGATGGACTTTGGGACAAAATTGATAAAGAGTTACTTGGTACTTGTACTAATACTACTGGGTTTGTAAGTTATGGTGAGCAATTCCACAAACATCATGTAAATCAAACTATGGTTGTATTAGCAATTAAATAACTTAAGAAGGAGGAGCGACTATGTTTTTTTCATCTAAACATAAACCTAATATAAATGAAGAGATAGGCAATCGAGGTACTTTAAAAGAAATAGTAGGTAATGGTTTTAATTTCATAAAAGAAATATTTTTATTAAATACACAAGTATCTAAAGAAGTTAATTCTTTGCTGAAAGAAGAAAGTTCTATTACACTTGGACTTAATGCACTTCTTGACGGCTCAGAATATACTACAAAACAGATAAGTGAAGTTCAGGAACATTTGCACTATTTATCTCAAAATAGCGAAAAAACAAAGGGATATGTTGACATGGTTTTTAATAGCTTAGAACAATCTTCAAGGGAAGTATCTAATGCTGAAAACAGTCTAGGTAAGATAGCATCTGAAATGGATAATGTGTCACAAGTATTCCAGCAATTTTGTGAAGTGTTTTTCGACCTTGAATCTCAGTACAAAAATCTATCTAACTTTGCAGGTGTAATTAATAATATTGCTAGTCAGACAAATCTGCTTTCACTAAACGCATCTATTGAAGCAGCAAGGGCAGGAGAGGCAGGAAGAGGATTTTCTGTAGTAGCAACTCAAATAAAAAAACTTTCCGTTGAGACACAGGTAAATTCAAAAGATATAATGTTGGCATTAAAAAATATGACGGATACCATTGAAGCATTAAGTGAAAAATCAGATGAAGGTAAAAAGCTTGTAGAAAATGCAGCACTTATGGCATTAGAGACTGGCTCATTAGTTAAAAATATTACTGCAGCAGAAGGAAAAGTATTTGAAAATGTAAGAGAGGTTCAATCTTCCCAGGAACAAAATTTATCTAAAGTGCAAGACATAACATCTAATTTAAAAAACCTTGTAGAAAAATCAACAAATGAAAATAGCCAACTTGAAGTATTAATTTATAGCGTTCAAAATAAGTCTGACTTTTACTTGAATATATTGAACCACTTAAATCAAATAAAGATATTACAAAATGATTATAAATAAATAAACAAGAGTATATTTAATTGATGAAGTTAAAGAAAGTGCTTAAATGATTAAAAATCAATCATTTAAGCACTTTCTTTAACTCATTCCATTCATTAAATACCTATCTACCTTTTCTGCTACAGTGAGACCCTCCTCCATAGCCCTAACTACTAGTGACTGTCCAGTTCTCATATCTCCAGCTGCAAAAATACCTTCTGTAGATGTCATATAATCCTCAGATGTTTTTACATTACCTCTTGGATCTAGATTTAATCCTAATTCCTTAAGCATGCCTTCATATCTTGGATTAGTAAACCCCATAGCTATTAACACTAAATCTGCATCTATTTCAAATTCACTATCTTTTACTTCACTCATTGTAAATCTGCCTTTTTCGTCTTTTGTCCAATCAACATGTATACCTCTTAAATTACTCACCTTGCCATCTTTCCCTATTAAAGCTTTTGTAGATACACACCAATCCCTTTTGCAACCTTCCTCATGAGAAGAGGTGATTTTTAGGGTTCTAGGAAATTCAGGCCAAGGCATAGAATCATCCCTTTTTACTGGAGGTTTAGGAAGTATTTCATACTGATATACTGCTTTAGCCCCATGACGCCTGGCGGTGCCAATACAATCAGATCCGGTGTCCCCTCCACCTATAACCACTACAACCTTATCTCTCGCGTCTATTTCATTAGCATCATTGTCTTTTCCAGCATTCTTTTTATTCTGCTGTTTTAAAAAGTCCAAAGCGTAATGAACCCCCATAAGTTCTCGCCCTTCAACCGCAAGGTCTCTTGGAACATTACATCCACCTGTTAATACAATGGCATCAAATTCATTCTTTAATTTTGTAACACTATAGTCAGTACCAACCTCACAACCAGTTTTAAAAACGATACCTTCTTCCTTCATAATAGACACTCTTCTATCTACTACCCATTTTTCTAATTTAAAATCAGGTATACCGTATCTTAAAAGACCTCCAATTGCATCATCTTTTTCAAAAACTGTTACTTTATGCCCGTAGATATTTAGCTTGCCAGCTGCTGCAAGGCCTGCTGGACCTGAGCCTATAATTGCTATCTTTTTCCCTGTTTTTACACGTGGAAGATTTGGTTTTACCCATCCCTTTTCAAAAGCCTTTTCTATTATTGCTACTTCTACCTGTTCAATAGTAACAGAGTCATCGTTGCTTCCAAGGGTGCAAGAACCCTCGCATAAGGCAGGGCAAACCCTTCCTGTAAATTCCGGGAAGGGATTAGTAAGAGCAAGCCTGTTATATGCCTTTTCCCATTTACCCTTATATATCATGTGATTGAAATCTGGTATTGAATTCCCCAGTGGGCATGCCCAGTTACAGAATGGGATTCCACAATTCATACACCTTGAAGCTTGTTTTTCAAGCTTCTCCTTGGAGAATACTCTGTAAACTTCCTTATGATCTTTAAGCCTTTCTGCTACTTGCCTTTTATCAGGAGTTTCCCTTTTAAATTCTTTAAATCCAGTAATTTTTCCCATTTTAAGCACCTACCTTTGCTGGTGCTTTAATAATTTTTAATTTGGTCGCAGAAAGTATTTCCTTATAGCCAGAAGGAATAACCTTTCTAAATTTAAATCTATAATCTTCCCAGTTGTCTAATATCTTTTTAGCTTTTTTACTATTAGTCAATTCATAATGTTCCTGAATCATACCATATACCTCATTGACATCATCATCATCCTCTAAAACGCCAACTTCTACCATTTCCTTATTACACTTTGGTAAGAAATTCCCTTTTTCATCAAGCACATAAGCAATACCTCCACTCATACCTGCTGCAAAATTTCTTCCACACCTTCCTATTATCACTACTGTTCCTCCGGTCATGTATTCACAACAGTGATCACCAACACCTTCAACTACAGCATTTGCTCCACTGTTTCTTACTGCAAATCGTTCTCCTACATAACCATTAACAAACAACTTCCCACTGGTAGCTCCATAAAGTATGGTATTACCAGCTATAAAATTCTTATCTTGCTCATAAGTAGCGGATTCAGGTGTTTTCAAAACTATTTTTGCACCAGAAAGTCCCTTACCTACATAATCATTAGCTTCACCTTCTAATATCAAGGTTAATCCTTTAGCTCCAAAGGCTCCAAAGCTTTGTCCAGCAGATCCAGTAAAATTAAGGCTTATAGTATCTTCTGGTAACCCTTTATGTCCATAGCGTTTAGCAATTTCGCCACTGAGCATTGCCCCTACCGCTCTGTTAGTATTCCTTATTTCAAGACTTCCAGTCACAGGCATTTTGCTTTCAAGTGCTAGTTTTGAAAGTTGTATTAACCTATAGTCCATAGCTTGACTTAATCCATGATCCTGTGACATTACACAATAGGGTTTTACTCTTGATGGCATGTCAGGTCTATATAATATTGAGCTTAAATCAAGTTGTTTTGCCTTCCAATGGTCAATTTCTTCATTTACTTGAAGCAAATCTACTCGTCCTACCATCTCATTTATTGTTCTAAATCCAAGACTTGCCATATGCTCTCTTATTTCCATAGCTAAAAAAGTAAAGAAATTTATTAAATGTTCTGGCTTGCCTCTAAAATTCTTTCTTAGTTCTGGATCCTGTGTTGCTATACCCATTTGACAAGTATTTAAATGACAGTTTCTAAGCATTGTACACCCTAAAACCACTAGAGCAACTGTGGCAAATCCAAACTCTTCTGCCCCAAGCAGCGCTGCAATAACGACATCGCGACCACTCCTTAGTTGCCCATCAGTCTGAATTCTTACTCTACTTCTAAGTTTATTCATTAAAAGCACTTGCTGGGTTTCTGCAAGTCCAAGCTCCCAAGGTAATCCCGTATGCTTTATAGATGATATTGGTGAATTCCCCGTTCCTCCATCATATCCACTAATAAGAATTACATCAGCATGTGCCTTTGTCACACCTGCAGCAATTACACCTACTCCAACTTCAGAAACTAGTTTTACGCTAATTTTAGAGGCTGGATTGACATTTTTAAGGTCAAATATTAACTGAGCCAAATCTTCTATAGAATAAATATCATGATGTGGTGGAGGTGATATCAAATCTATTCCTGGCGTAGAGTGTCTAACTCTTGCAATAGACTCATCAACCTTAGAACCAGAAAGTTGCCCCCCCTCACCTGGTTTTGCTCCTTGAGCCATCTTTATTTGAAGCTCTTTTGCATTTACAAGATACTCAGCTGTAACACCAAAACGTGCTGAAGCTATTTGTTTTATTGCACTTCTTCTGCTATCACCATTATCATCCTTTGTATATCTTTCAAAGTCTTCTCCACCTTCACCGGAGTTACTCTTACCCCCAAGACGATTCATAGCTATTGCTATAGTTTCATGAGCCTCTTTACTTATTGAACCAAAGGACATTGCCCCTGTACAGAATCTCTTTACTATTTCGCTTATTGGTTCAACCTCATCTATGGGAATCGATGAATTATCAAGTTTAAACTTTAACATACTTCTTATTGTACATAAGTTTTTACTTTGGTCATCTATTAAAGATGTATATTCTTTAAATATATTATAGTCCCCTGTTCTAACCGATCTTTGCAATTTTGATATAGTCATTGGATTAAGGAGATGATATTCTCCACCCTTTCTCCAGGAGTACTGACCCCCAAACTCTAACTCTTTAAGTGGTTTTCTTATATTATTAAAAGCTTCTCTATGCCTTGTTAATACATCCTGCGCAATAACTTCAACTCCTACACCACCAATTCTTGAGGGTGTTCCTTCAAAATATGCATCTATGAAATCACGACTTAAGCCTACAGCTTCAAAAATTTGTGCACCATGGTAGCTTTGAAGTGTACATATTCCCATTTTGGATAATACCTTAAGTAATCCCTTGCATAAAGCGTGGACATAGTTCTCCTTTGCTGCCTGCGCAGTAACATTTTCAATTTCATTTTCCAAGACCATATGCTCTATTGTTTGAAATGCCAAGTATGGATTCACCGCTGTGGCACCAAACCCAATGAGTAATGCCAAATGCATAGTTTCGCGAATCTCCCCTGTTTCTACTATGATAGAAACTTTGGTTCTTGTCTTCTCTCGTATAAGATGATGCTGTACTGCTGAAAGTGCAAGCAAACTTGGTATGGCTGCATCATAAGAATCTACTTTTTTGTCGCTTAGGACTATGATATTGTAGCCTTCTTCAATACGCTTTGATGCTCTCTTGCAAACTCTATCAAGTGCTCTCTTAAAACCGTCTATTCCTGAATCATATTGAAATGTAATAGGAATAACTGTTGATTTAAAATGCTTATCTTTAAAGCTCTTAATCTTTGCTATTTCACTATTTGTAAGCACAGGATTTTCAATCTCAATGAAAAAGTTATTTGACATATCTTTGTTAAGTATATTTTCCTGAGCTCCCATATAATTCATAAGAGACATTACCAATTCTTCTCTTATAGAATCTATTGGAGGATTTGTAACCTGTGCAAAAAGCTGCTTAAAGTATGGAAATAGACTTTGTGGTTTATTTGATAGAACAGCCAGTGGAGAATCATTTCCCATTGAGCCTAGTGGTTCTTTACCATTCTCTGCCATAGGAGCTAATATTACATTGAGATCCTCCATAGTATAACCAAAAGCACACTGTCTTTCCTTTAAGAATTCTGCATTTGTATCTACTTCTTCAGCAATTTCTGGATAATCATCAAGTGTCATTTTAGTTTTTGCAATCATTTCCCTATAAGGTTTTCCAGTACAAATATCTTTCTTTATTTCTTCATCTTCAATAATTCTTCCTTGAAGAGTGTCAATAAGGAACATACGACCTGGTTTTAACTTACCCTTGCTCGCAATTTCTTCTGGTTTAAAATCCAGAACCCCAGCTTCTGAAGCAAGTACAACTAGTCCGTCCTTTGTGACCATATATCTAGCTGGTCTTAAACCATTTCTATCTACTGTAGCTCCAACTTGTATTCCATCTGTAAATACAAGTGCAGCAGGCCCGTCCCAAGGCTCAATCATTGATCCATGATACTCATAAAAAGCCCTTTTGTAGTCCTCCATTGCATCAATATCTTTCCATGCCTCAGGAATAAGCATCATCATAGCGTGTGTAATACATCTACCATCACGATTTAAAAGCTCTAATATATTATCCAATGATTCTGAATCACTACCGTTTTCTCTTAGTATAGGGAAAAGTTTTTTTAGGTTTTTTTCTAAGGTATCTGATTGCAGAACGCCTTCACGAGCATTCATCCAATTTCTATTTCCCATTATAGTATTTATTTCACCATTATGAGCTAAATATCTAAAGGGTTGAGCCAAATTCCATGTTGGAAAGGTATTTGTACTATATCTTTGATGAACAAGTGCAATAGCACTTTTAAAGTTTATATCATCTAAATCCACATAGTATCCCTTAATCTGACCTGCTACAAACAAACCCTTATATACAATTGTCCTACAGGAAAGACTACATATATAGAAATATTCAGCATTTCGTTTAACCAAGTGATTAACTTCATTTTCCATTCTTTTTCTAATGATATATAAAGCTCTCTCAAATTCCTCTTCATCTCTGCAATTGCTTTCAATAAAGATCTGCCTTATTGTAGGCTCTGTACCTCTTGCAGTCTCACCAATAACTCTACTGTCAACGGGTACATCTCTCCACCCCAAAACCTTCTGGCCTTCAGCCTCTACCATTCTTTCTAAAATACCCTCACATTGCATTCTTACTGCGGGTTCTCTTGGTAAAAAGACCATACCAACTCCATACCCAAGGGTTTTAGGAAGCGGTTTAGGAAGTGGGATACTAAGATTATCACACTGTATTCTAAAAAACTCGTCAGGAATCTGAACAAGTAGTCCTGCGCCATCTCCTGTATTTGGATCTGACCCAACGGCGCCTCTATGGTTTAAGTTCACTAATATCTTTATGGCTTTTTTTACAATGCCATGACTCTTTTCACCCTTTATATTTGCAACAAAACCAACTCCGCAGCTATCCTTTTCAAAATTCGGATCATATAGCCCTTGCTGGGCAGGCATTCCCATTTCATACTTCATAATTACCCCCTAAAACATTTTTTGATTTATTTCATTATACATTAAAAATGACTTTTTTCAAGTACATTCTTGCAATTTTTTTAAAATAATCAATAAATATATGTTAGTTTTACATTTTTTATACCATTGTATCAACATTTCCAAGGCACTTGTAAACGTAACCATACCAATCTTTTATTAAATTCTCATACTAAACTATACATTTTCTCCATCACACATACCTAAAGTATATATTCAAAATTTGAATGTTATATTTTTTTTCTTGCATTTATTAGGTGCCACCCACGTGGCAAGTGGCAAGTTGCAAGTTTCATAACAATCTTATTTATATTAACTAATAAAATAGTTATATTATAAATAAATCTCTGCATTTTTATGCGTATAAACACAATTTAGTTAAAGATATATCTAAAATTAAATACGTAAAAAATATAAATCTATGTATACAAATCACGTTATCTAATCTTATTTTACAACTACTTCTATGATTTTCTTTTGTATATTGTGATTTAATAGTTAAAATATATATTATTAATTAGTTGATTCTCTTTAGTAATCATCTAATAATTTATTTATATTCATCAAATCTTTTGTCTAAAAGTATTAGTTAAGACTATAACTAATACTCTTATTAATACACATGAAAACATTCTTACAAATGCATATTCCATTTATTTATGCATAATTATGCAGTTTTCCACACTTATAGTTAAATATATAACCTTTTTTCTGCATAATAATACAAAATTCTCTATTGCATTATATACCCTACCATGGTATTGTTAATATAAGTTACAGACTATTAAGAAAATTCAATTACTTTAGTCAATTTTGATTTAATAATAAAAAAAAGGATGGTGTTTAATAATGGCAAATAGCGAATTTTTTATTCCCTCAATTAACATATTTGGTCAAGGTTCTGTTAACGAGGTTGGAAATCGTATCAGTATGCTTGGTGGTAAAAGAGTATTAATTGTTACTGATGGATATTTAGCAAAAATGGGAATGGCAGATAAAGTTAAAAGTATAATTAAAGAAGCTGGTGCAGAAGCAGTAATTTTTGGTGGTGCTGAGCCAAACCCTACTGACATAAACGTAAATAATGGTTTTGCAGCATTCAAAGAAGAAAACTGTGATTCATTGGTTTCCCTTGGTGGTGGATCTTCTCATGATTGTGCTAAAGGTATTGGTCTATTAGTTGCTAATGGTGGAAAAATAGGGGATTATGAAGGAGTTAACATGTCAACTAAGCCATTTGTTCCTTTCATTGCAGTTAATACTACAGCTGGGACCGCTTCTGAAATGACCCGTTTTTGCATAATTACTGATTCTTCACGTCATGTTAAAATGGCTATAGTTGACTGGAGAGTAACTCCAAATATCTCAATAAATGATCCGGAATTGATGGTTGGTATGCCACCTGCACTTACTGCTGCAACTGGTATGGATGCTCTTACCCATGCTATTGAAGCTTATGTTTCTACAATAGCAACTCCAATTACAGATGCCGCTGCATTAATGTGTATAAGCCTTGTTGCAGAATATCTACCAAAAGCAGTAGCAAATGGTACAGATATGGTAGCTAGAGAAAAAATGGCTTACGCACAATTCTTAGGAGGAATGGCTTTCAATAATGCTAGCTTAGGATATGTACATGCTATGGCTCATCAACTAGGTGGATTCTACAACTTACCGCATGGTGTTTGTAATGCAATTTTACTTCCTATAGTTGAGCAATTTAATTTGATGGCTAGTGCAAGTAAATTCAGAGATATTGCAAAAGCCTTAGGAGAAAATGTAGATGGACTTTCAGTAAATGATGCTGCCCAAGTTGCAATCGATTCCATTAAAAGATTATCAAAATCTGTTGGTATTCCTTCTGGTCTTACTGAACTCGGAGTTAAAGAAAAAGATTTTGAAGTAATGGCAAATAACGCTAAATTAGATGCATGCCAATTTACAAATCCTCGTCTTGCTACTTTAGCTGAAGTAATTAAATTATTTAAAAATGCTATGTAATATGTTTTAAGGGATTCCTCTAATCAGGAGTCCCTTTACTTTTTTAAAATTTTAACAACAAGTTAACATTTTCATAACTTATACATAGTTTCTATTGTTTACAATTTAAACATAACATAACCATTAAAAAATATTAGGAGGAATTCTTTATGTTTAAATCTAAACAGAAAATTGTTGCACTAACATGTACCGCATTAATTGCTGGACAACTTTCAGTAGGTCTATTAGGACCAATAAGTGGCCTATCCATAACTGCTTATGCCCAAGATGTAAAACAAGTTAAAAAGGCTAAAAATGTAATAATGATGATTCCTGACGGATGTAGTGTTGAATCAGTTACCCTAGCAAGATTATATTACGATTTAAAAAAAGATGGTATCATAGGAAATGATTCTTTAACCATGGATTCCATGTTAACTGGTCTTGTAAAAACATATTGGCAAGATGGTCCTATTACAGACTCCGCCCCAGGTGGAACTGCTTATTCTACTGGTTTTAAATCTGAGGACAAGCACATTGGAGTTTTAAGCACAAAAGATGGAAATATACCCAAATCAACTTTACTGGAGGCCGCAAGAGAAGCTGGCAAAGCAACAGGTATGGTAGTTACATCTGAAGCTATGCACGCTACACCAGCTGATTATACATCTCATGCTGCGAATAGAAGCCAGTATAACTCTATAATGAAACAAATGGTTTATGGAGACTTTGATTTAGTATTTGGTGGTGGAGATAGCCTATTAAGTTCAAAAGCTCTATCAGAAGATGGCAAAACCAAATATAGAAAAGACGGCATTGACCTAAAAGAAGAATTAAAGAGTATGGGTTACGATTATATAACTAATAAAAACGAGCTCATTTCAACAAAATCTTCTAAATTATGGGGTATGTTTGCACCACAAGCAATGTCTCCTGATATAGATAGAGGAAGATTAACTCCAAATCAGCCAACATTAGAAGAAATGACAAATAAAGCGATAGAAACATTATCGAAAGATAAGGATGGATTCTTTTTAATGGTGGAAGGAAGTCAAATTGATTGGGCAGGTCATGCTAATGATCCCACTCAAATTGTTAGCGAAATAGTAGCTTATGATAAAGCAGTAAAATCAGCTTTAGATTTTGCTAAAAAAGATGGAAATACTGTGGTAATATCTGCTTCTGATCACAGCACTGGTGGTGGTACTCTTGGTATGGTGGGTCTTGGTGAAGATATTAACAAAAGTTACTCCTCTGTTACTTTTGAAGATACAGTTATGAAACTGACTAAAGCTAAAGCATCTAGTAGCTTAATTGGATCTGATTTAAATGATAAAGATGAAAATACTATAAAGGTAGCAGTTAAAAAGTACTTTAGCTTTGAAGATCTAACAAAAGAAGAAATTGCGGAAATTCAAGCTGGAAAACTAACATCTATTATAAGTAAGAGAATTGGTATAGCTTGGACAACTAATAATCATACAGCTGGTGATGTTGGTTTATACAGCTATGCTCCTGCAGGAATTGAAAGATTAACTGGGGTTGTAGACAATACAGACGTTGCTAAATATTTAGAAAAAGTAACAGGTTTAAATCTGCCCCAAACTACAGATAAATTATTTAAAAATGCAAAAAATGAATTTGAGAAATTGGGTGCAACTATTTCTATAGATGCAACAGATTTGGACAATCCTGTAGTAAATATAAATCAATCTGGACACACTTTAGCGCTTAATGGATTTACAAATAAGGGACAATTTGATGCAGCAAAAGTTGAATTTGATGGAGTTGTTGTTTTAATTACTAAAGATGGCAAAACTTATGATGAAAAAAACATTTATGTACCTGCCGATGTAATCACAAAATTCAAGGCATATGTTAAAGTTGGAAAAGTTGTTGAACCTGCAAATACTGAAGTTAAACCTGTAGTTAAGCCTGAAATAAAACCTTCAGATGTTAAAGCTGGATTAGTAACTGCAAAATCCGGTTTAAACCTTAGAGATTCAGTTAGCTCAAGTTCCTCTATAATAGGATTACTAAAGTATAATACTTCTGTTACAATAGTTGAACAAACTGGAAACTGGTATAAAATTAATTATGGAAAATCACAAGGGTACGTTTTTAAAAGTTATATAAAATTGAAATAATATAAAAGTGCAAGGATACACCTACTTTAGAAGTGGGTGTATCTTTGCTTTCATTTTATTTTTGACCAGAAGATATTACAATATTATTATAATGCTGCTATTTATAATCAAAGTATATGCTTTAATGGTTTGATTTTTTAAATCAATCCAACTTAACAACAGGGTGCCTTAAGACAGTTTTTAACTTTTCACAAGCCGTTTTTCTTGGGTCTGATAAATAAATCTCGTGATGTCTACGTATTCTCCCATCAGGTTCAATAGACGAAATCGCACTTTTCAAGTTATTATCACTTATATAAGTTTCAATCTGTTTAATTGTTTTTGGCTCATCATCAAATGATCCGATATGCATCATTTGAACACATAATCCCTCATTAAAGGTTTCAATATACGCCTTTGTAGTATCAATTTGTGGTTTCTTTCTTTTAAGTTCTTCACATGCCCATTGAAATACTTCTTTAGTTACAAATTCAGGTTGCCTAATCATTGAAGTCCAAGAGAATTTACTTTTTTGTGTAAAGTCTGTTTTTTCTTCTCCTATCCACCACAATCCCTCTAGTGGTGGAACAACATACTCAAAGTAGTCTTCTGGTCCACAGCCATTTTTTTTGCTCATTTTTATTGTGTACGATAATCCATATAGAAGTTCTACTGCCTTCTGATATTCTCCACTTTCAATATTGGGGTTTCCATTACCATTTATCATAATAAACCTCATAGTGGGCACATCTACCACATTTGGTTTTTGCTTTGGTAAATACAAATTTTTATACTCTTTCTTATAATCCAGTTTTTCTGTAGTCATCTTTTAACCCTCCTCCAAAATATTCTACCTTGCATTTTACTATTTCGTTTAACTACTGCTATAATTAATATCTATCTTATAAGAAGTATACTATAAATCAGTACGACTTTAACCTAAATATTCCATTCATTTACGTAAAGATATTTCCTAAAATTTGCTGATGAACAGAATGCGTATACATAATGAAATTTTGGTCATTATAATATTTAGAGGTATTTATTAAATACGTATATGAAAGGTGGTGTTTTAGATGGGTTTTTTAAGATGGGTAGGTGCAATAGTAATATGTTTTTGGGTCTTAGGGCTTATATTTAGTATTGGTGGACTTATGATTCATTGGTTACTTGTAATAGCTGCAATAGCATTCATCGTGGATATGATTTCAGGAAAAAGAAGAGCATAGTAATTTATTATATCTTCGTAAAAAAAAGCCAATTAGGCCCTTTTTTACGAAGATATAATACTTTTAATTTCATTTAATAAAATTATCTCCAAAATCAGACGCTGTCATTGGTTTCCCAATTAAGTATCCTTGAATAGAATCGCATTGGAGTTCCTTTAATATAAAAAATTCTGATTCTGTTTCAATTCCCTCAGCAACAATTTTAATATCTAGACTATGAGCCATCACTATTATAGATTTAATTATAACCCTATTTTTAAAATTTTCTTTTAAATTTACTACAAGCGACCTATCTATTTTAATTGTATCAATGGGAAGCTTATTTATATAACTAAGGGAAGAGTAGCCAGTACCAAAATCATCCATTGAAATTTTAATCCCCTTTGATTTTAACTCTGTAAGTAGTTTTATTATTAAATCAGGGTCTTCCATTGCTTCATCTTCTGTAATTTCAAGGTTTAGATACCTAGGTTCTAGTAACTGTTCCTGCAATATATTCATTACTAATTCAACAAAATTCAACTGAATTAGTTGTTTATAGGATATATTTACGGAAATAGCAAAATCCTTTATACCTAACTCTTGCCATTTTTTACATTGCATGCAAGCATTGTGCAACATCCAATTATCGATTTCTACTATTTCACCTATCTTCTTTGCAATTGGTATAAAGTCTATAGGTGGAATAATTCTCTCTTCCCTCTTCCATCTTATAAGAGATTCTGCGCTTAAGACTTTCATTGATTTTAGATCTATTATAGGTTGGTAGTAAGTTATAAATTCATTTTTCTCCATTGCATTTTTTAAATTTATTTTCATTGCTAACTTATCAATTGCATTATCCTTCATAATATCATTATAAAAAGCGTATCCATTGCCTCCATTATTTTTAGCTTCATACATAGCTAAATTTGCTTTTTTTATTAAAGTATCTATATCAGTCCCATGTTCTGGGAATAAACTAATGCCTACACTGGCTCCAATATAAAGAATATTATCATTATAAATATACGCTGCACTTAATATTTTAACAAGTTTTTCTGCAATTACTGTTACACTTAATGAAGATTTTAAATCTCTGATAATTACTATAAATTCATCCCCACCAATTCTACTTACTATATCCCTTGGTCTTGTATTATTTTTCAATCTCTCTGCTACTTCTGCAAGAACTTTATCTCCTGCTCGGTGACCAAAATTATCATTTATAGATTTAAAGTTATCTAAATCTATGAAGAAAAAAGCGAAATTATCTTTTTCTTTTTCTAGTAAATCGCTAACATTTTCAAGTAATTTTTTTCTGTTTGGAAGACCTGTAAGGGTATCATAATATGCAAGTGTAACTGCAGTTTCATCAGATTTTTGTAATCTATGAAACATATTATTAAATTTATATCCAAGTTCAGATATTTCATCGTTTCCTTTTAACATTATAACTGTAGATAAGTCATTAGAATTATGTACACTTTCAATTATTGATTTTATAGTGTTAATTTTTTTAATAACAAGCTGATGGATTAAAAATATAATACCTAAGGAAAAAAACACTGAAACCGCAGTTATTATTAAAAGATAGAATTTTACAGTCTCTTGAGCATTCTTAAAAATATCTCTTGGCAAAGTAACCTTCACTAAGGAAGAGGGCTTAGAAAATATATTGTTAAGTATTCCATAGCCATTTATAAAATTTTCATTAGTTACTTTAACAAATGTATCTTTCTTTGCAGAATCTGTGTTTAAAATCAATTCACTATCATAGGCAAGTAACTCGGTTTTAATCTTTGTATTTTTATTAAGTATATCTATCTCATCTTGATCATAATATCTAGCAAAAATTAAAATACCAGGGCTACGGCCTGAACCATCACTTTTTGTAATTCTTTCAGCAGATATTAAAATTGGATATTTATCATATTGAACAATTCCCATAATATTCTTTGTGTTTTTATCACTTAATAATTTAGAAACGTCTGAGGTTATATTTCTAGCTAAAGCTTCCGTTAATATATACTTTTTCTCATCTAGAATACTTTTTTTATAAACAGTATTTCCTAAGCTGTCAGTAATAAAAATAAAGCTTATTCTTGCCTTTGCCATAGAGGTTGTATCAGCAAAATTACTAATTATATAATTAGGATTTCTATCATTTAAATAATTATAAGAATCATCCCATCTTGCATAGTCTAAATTCATAGAATTTAAAATAGAAAGATCACCTTTAATGTAATTAAGCACAACTTTGGTATTTGTATTAGTATTATCAATTTCAATATTAGTGAAGTTTTTCAGTAGATATGTTTTTGAAAATATGTAAAGAAATAATATCAAAATTAAATTTGCTAAAGATACAATTCTGAATAATTTCATCAAAAGTTTCATTTTTATCACCCCCTAATATTGTACTATGTTATGCTAGAAATGTATATAATTACACAGGTTTTCCCATAAATTATAGTTTAATAAAAAATAGAGCCAGCAGATAAATATTATCCACAAGCTCTATTATTTTACTTTTAGTGATAATTGATTGCAACAGCTATAGATAGTGTCGCAAATGCAACAATGTAAACTAACACCATAAAACTCCACACAAATTTTAACCATTTTCCGAAAGATACCTTTGTATAAGCTAGGTAACTAATTACAACAGCTACAGTTGGGAAAGCAAGATGGGCAAAGCCATCACCAAACTGGAATGCTAAGATGGTAACTTGTTTGCTCAAATGTAATATGTCAGCAAGCGGAAGCATAATTGGCATGGTAGTCATAGCCAAACCACTTCCTGAAGGAATTAAAAAAGTCAATAGTGATTGAAATATGAACATTAAAAATGCGCTAATAAGAGGGCTTACCCCCTTTAACGGTAAAGATGCATAATAAACTATAGTATCAAGTATTTTTGCATTTTGTAAAACAACGGATATACCACGAGCAAGTCCCACCGCAATAGCACCTATAAAAATAGACTTAGCACCATCCATTATAGTACGTGCTATTTTCGAAGCGTTAAAACCTGCTATAATGCCTCCAACAATCGCACCGATAATATATATTGATGACATCTCAGTCATCCCCCATTTAAAGTTCATTGCACCAAATACAACAGTTGCAATAGTTAAAATAAATACCATTAACACTGACTTTTCCCTTATACCAAAAGGTAACTCATCCAAATTAACTGCGTCGAATTGATTATTATCTATAAGACCATACACAGTACTTTTAGTAGGGTCAGCTTTCACTTTCTTTGCATAATTTAATATCCATCCATTAACTAACAATACAAGGACAATCCAAAGACAAAAACGAAGACCAAATCCCGAAAACATAGGTAGACCCGCCATTTGTTGTGCTATACCTGTAGTAAAAGGGTTCGTTGGCCCCGCTGCCCACCCCATAGCTATACCAAGTACCGGGACTGCTATACCCACCATGACATCATAACCCATAGAAATGGCTATTCCAACTACCAAGGGTGCAAAAGGAATCGCCGCTTCTAACATCCCTGGGAATCCACCTAAAAACAAGAAAAATGTAGTGATTAAAACCAGCACCCAAGAACTTTTTCCAGCACCAAACTTCCTTGTTAATGCTGCAACGGCTCCTCCTATTGCTCCCGAACTATCAAAAATTTTGATTGCTCCTCCTATAAGGAAAATCATGAACATTAAAGGAGCTGCAGCTTGCAATCCTAAAGGAATTGCATTAAATAAACCTAAGAACGAGGTTGGCGTTGATTTAATAAAGTGGAAACTATTTGGATCAATTATCTTTTTACCCCCAACCATACTAAAGTCGTATGCCCCTGCAGGAATTAAATATGTTAACAAAGAAGCGAAAGCAATGATAGTAAACAGAAGTATTACAGGATCTGTAAAAACACTCCAAAATGACTTCTTTGATTCCTTAGTTTGAATCATGTGTTCTTTTTTATTATTTGGCATTTTTCAACATCCCTTTCTATTTAGAATTTATTATATCCTTCTTTTTCTTTTAAAGCCCTAATTATTCGTTCAGGAGTTGCTGGCAGTGTAGTTATGTTCACTCCCAATGTATGATTTATTGCATTTATAATTGCCGGAGCTATGCCGTTTGTTGCAATTTCTCCTACACTTTTAGCTCCATAAGGTCCATGTTCATCTCCCTCTTCAATAAGAATAGTTTTAACTTTTGGCATATCAGTAGAATTTATCATGTGATATTTGCTAAAAGTATTTGATCTTATACTTCCGTTATTATCAATTTCTATTTCCTCCGTAAGTGCATATCCTATTCCCATTTGTACTCCACCTTGTATCTGCCCTTCTACTAAAGTTTTATTTATAGCCTTTCCAATATCATGTACTGCAAGAAAATCCGTAACCCTAACCAAACCCGTAGTCGTATCAATCTCAACCTCAGCAAAATCTGCTGCATACACAGCTGGGTTGGCTTGTGAGTTGTAAGTGTTCAGAACTTCTAAGCTACTACTATAGCTATTTTCAATTATGGTTGCTACTTCACCATAACTTAATTTATGACTGGGCTTGTCCATACACCAAATGTTTTCATTCTCCATTACAATACTATCTACATTGCAATTAAATATTAAAGCACTATAGCTTAAAATTTTTTCCACTAGTAGTTCACAAGCCTTTTTCACTGCGGCTCCACATACATAAGTTACCCTACTTGCTTGTGTACCGGCAGAGTCATAAAACGTTAATAATGTATCTGCTTCCGTAGCGTTAATTTTATTTATATCCATATTTAATACTTCTGCTGCAATCTGTTTCATGGTTATAACAGTACCACAGCCTAAATCATGTACAGTTTCATTTAAAAGTACATACCCCTCTGCATCCATTTTCACACAAATAGTCGAAAAATCAGGATAAGCTCCAAAATATCCATTCCCATGTGTTACACATGCCATTCCAATTCCATTAATGTATCTACCCTGTTTTATTATCGTAGGCCACCTTTGTTTCCAATTAAATGCTTCTGCTCCTATTTTGACACAATCAATTGCTCTACCATTTCCAATATCCACACCGCCACCTAAATCCTTATCATAAGGCTTTAATAAATTTTTAAGCCTAAGTTCAACTGGATCCATATTTAACTTTCTCGCAGCATTGTCAATGTTAATTTCAGTTATAGCATGGATTTGTGGGGAACCATAACCTCTACATGGGCCCCCTACTGGTGTATTCGTATATACAACTTTTACATTGTATCTTTGATTTTTTATTTTATATACCCTACTTGTTTTCTTACCCATAGCCATAGCTATAGCAATACCATTTGTAAAATAAGCTCCAGTATCTACCAACATATCTATATCCCTAGCTATTATGATTCCGTCCTTGTTTAATGCAGTTTTAACTTTTCCAATCATGTTGTGTCTAGTTCTTGTACCTATTATTGTTTGACTTCTATCCATAGAAAATTGAACTGGTTTTTTCAAAATTAATGAAGCATATGCACATATAGGTTCTAAAATAGGATGAGTTTTTCCGCCAAAGGAACCTCCCATCGCCGCTTTGATAACCCTAATTTTACTTTTAGGAACACCGATTGCCTGTGCAACAATAAGCTGTATCTGAAAAACCACCTGACATGGCGTCCATATTACAATATTATCAAATTCATCTATATTTGTTAGACAAACATGTGGTTCAATCGCAGCATGATGAACCTTTTGGGTAGTAACTATATCTTCTATGATGAACTCTGCTTTATCAAATTCCGTATCACAATCTCCATAATTCAATTCCTTTGAGAAAATCAAATTACTACCTTCGTGAACTTTAGGTGAGCTTTCTTTTAAAGCCTCCCATGGATCAATTACTGGAGTGAACTCTTTGTATTTTATTTTAATAAGGCTTATCGCTCTATTCGCTGTTTCCAAATCTCTAGCTACAACTGCTGCAACCTTATCCCCTACAAATCTAACTTTATCTGTAAACATATTTTCATCCTCAGGTACCTTATGAGCTTCATACCATCTATGAGAATTATACTTAATATTTGGTGTGTTTTTATAAGTAAATACAGCTTCAACACCGATTAGTGATTCAGCCTCTGAAGTATCTATACTTTCGATAATTCCATGAGCTATATCACTTAGAAGCAACCTTCCATAAAGCATATTATATAATTTCATGTCTCCAACATATTTAAGCTTTCCTGTAACCTTTTCTTTTATGTCCTGCATAGGCACATATTTACCAATATATCTGTAGTTGTCCGCCATAGTTATAACCTCCTATAACAATTCCAAAATAATTTTTCAATAATATTATCAGCAATTCCTAAAATGGCTTCTCTTTTATATGACTTAGACTTTCTATTTGGTATTGCTAAATCTACTTGATATTTAAGTTTTTCTTTGAAAGTTGTAAAAAGTTCTTCATTTATTTCTTTATTAATAAGGCATTCTTCACATATTGTTGAATGAAAAGCTTTTTCCCCAAGAGAACCTATTACTACTGAAGCTTCTTCAATCACTTGTCCAATTTTCAGACTAACAGCTATATTTAATTTAGATATAGTAACAGAACTTCTGCTTCCAACTTTACAAAATGCAGATTTATAATCACTGTTTTTAATTGGAATCAATATTTCAACTATTACTTCATCCTTTTTCAAACAATTTTTATTTATACCAAGTACTACCTCCTCTACATTCTTTTCGATAACTATTCCTTTTCCGTTCATAATTTTCACTTTCGCATTAAGACACATCAATGCGGGAATACAATCTGCTGCTTGTGAAGCATTCGCTACGTTTCCTGCTATAGTAGCACAATTCCTTATCTGCGTTGATCCAACCATGGAAGCCGCCTGTGCCACACACTGTGTCTCTGTGGTTATCATTTCATTTTCAGATAAATCTGTAAAAGTAGTAGTTGCCCCTATTTTTATGAATCCATTTTCTTTCTTTATATAATTTAATTCATTTATTCCTGTTAGATCAATAAAAGTCCCATCATATACATTATTTTTGTTCATGTTAATAATAAAATCCGTTCCACCGCCTAAAATATATGTACTTTCATCTGCAATGCTTAGGTAATTTTTCAATTCTTCTAAAGTTTGTGGAGTTTGAATCATTATGTCATTCATAGTTCTTCCTCCTCGCTCACCATTACAATAGCTTCTAGTACTGCCTCAACTATTTTGTTATAACCTGTGCATCTACACAGATTTCCTTCTATTGCTCTTTTAATTTCTTCCTCTGTAGGATTTAGATTTTTCATGATTAAAGCTTTACATGACATAAGCATCCCTGGAGTACAAAATCCGCACTGAACAGCTGCCTTATTTATAAAAGCCTTTTGAAGTGCATCTAATTCACCATTTTTCGCGAGTCCCTCCACAGTTATGATTTCTTTATTTCTTGCCTGTACTGCTAAGACCATACAGGAGTTTACAGCTCTATTATTCATAATTACAGTGCAAGCTCCACATTCTCCTTCCGAACACCCTTCTTTCGTTCCTGTTAATCCTATATCTTCTCTTATAATATCTAATAACCTTTTCCTTGGATTCACGTCTAATCTGTATTTATTTTCATTTACCTTAATCTCCATCAACATTTGCATATTACCCCCCAGAAAAATAAATGTAATCATTCTAACTATTCTAATTATTCACAGTATAGTTACTCATAGTCTAAAAATAGTCAATAAACATATTTAAAATATTAAAGTCCTAAATATGTTTTAAACCATATTTAGGACTTCTTCTAATTTTGCTTTTTATTTTTCACAGTAAGTAGAGTAAATAAATCATTAGCTTTTGCACGTCCCCAAATAAAATTTAATTCTTCATATAGGGCCATGGCCTTTTTTACATAATTGTGTGCTTTATCATGTAATCCCATTTCATATAAAGCTTCACCTGCATTGGTATAAAATATGGGCAGACCTAGTTTCATATCTCTTTCTTCACACATATTTATAGCCAGCTCAAAGTAATTAAATGCTTCATTATATTGTTTCTTTATCATTTTACTTTCACCAATAAAGTCATAAGCTGCTGCTACATTTAGTATGTATTTTTCTTTATTTCTTAGGTTGTCAAATAAAACTATAACTTGTTTTAGTATTTTTTCACCTTCCTCAAGTTTTCCAGACCTTATCCTTTCATATCCCTTTAGCCGTAATATTATTGGAATTTCATCTTCATAGTGGTGTTCTATTGAAATTTTAATAGCCTTGTTAACATAATTTTTCATAAGTGAAAATTTGCAAGTGTTTATGCTATAATAAATGACCTGTTTATAACATTGTAAAATTAATTGATGATTATTAACATTAATGCAATCATTTATTACACCACTTATAACCTTAAACCCATTTTCGTATTCTCCTTTTATAATATAGTCTCGTCCCACCATGTAAAGAAACTTCATTTCAATATTATTTAAATTTTCTTTATTTATATCTGCACTTTTTAAACCCTGAATCATCGCGTTTATCTCTTTAAATCTCTCCTTAACCTGCTTCTCCGTAAGTAAAAGGTCTTTACCACAGTAATCTTCGTATATAATAGGAAAAATTTCATGTTTGTTGCTAAGATAGCCATTGAAATTTTTTATTCTATATTCTAATTCTTTTAGCTTGTTTCCACAAGCTTTATAATGATAAATCAGCTTAGAATACAGCGGAGAATCTTGAGCATTACTGTTCAAATTGTTTTCTATAATTTTAGCAGCTCTTTTATGGAAAAAGATTTTTTCAAAGTTTGGAATCTCTGAATAAACATATTCTCTCATTTTAATATGATTTAATGTTACTCCAATTTCGCCATTTAGATATACTTCTTTTATTAATCCTTTTCTTTGAAGCTCATCAATATTAAATATTAATTCCTGATGATTGTTTCCAAGTAATGCTTGAATTTCCTCAATTCTAGCCATATCGAAAAATATAGATATAATAAATAACATTCTTTTAGCATTCTCTGAAATATTATATAATCTAGTTTTAAGTATATGCTGCATCTTAGATGAAATTGTAAATGAGGAGCTTTTATCTTTAAAATTATTTAGATACTCAACAAGAAAGAACACATTTCCCTCTGTGTTTAAATAAATGTTAATTTGCTCTTCTTTAGAAAAATTAAAATTAGGAAATAGTCCTTTAGCAAAATCTATAGTTTCTTCATTTGTTAAAGGGTTTATTTGAATTTCATTAACAAGGTTCTTAAACCTCAAAAATGTGACAAAGTCATCAATCTTTTTATCATACCCATTTCTACAAGTAAACAGTACTGTACATCGCTTATTCTTTAAATTCAAGATTATATTCTTTATAAGACATAAACTCATTTGATCTATCCATTGTATATCATCAAAAAATAGTATCATTCTTTTTTTCTTACATATACAGTTAATAATGTATATGGTTGCAGATTCTATAGCCTGGTATTTTAACATACCCGTCTCTTCCAATGATGACATATATTCATCACTATTCCCTATATTAAACGTTGGAAAAATATTTGCAATAGTTCTAAATATAGCCTTAGGTATCTCAATTTTTTCATTTATTAAAACTTTAGCTATTTTTTCAAATAAAATGTTCCAAGGCTTTAAAATATATTCTTCTTCCGCTTGATAACAATTAGTACTAATTATATATAAATCCTCACATTCCACTTTATTGATAAATTCACAAACCAACCTAGTTTTGCCTATACCCGCATCGCCTTTTATAAAAGTTGATTTAGCCATATCATTTTCTATGAAATTTTTGTAATTGTTCATCAAGCTATTTATTTCTTTTACTCTACCATAAAAGAATTCTCCTTTTCCACAATTACTACTTTTCTCACTATGTAATTCTCTCTCTATAATTTCTTTATAAAGCTGTTCTGTTTTTTCATCAGGAGACACTCCTAACTCATTTTTAAACTTTTCTTTTAAAGCATTATACGTATATACTACTTTCCCATAGTTACCTTCTTCCCTATATATGTCCATAAGATATCTGTAAGCCTTTTCATTAAAGTCATCAACGTAAAATAACTTTTTACAAAGACTTTTCGCACTATTTAAATCCTTTTTTTTCATAAATTCTTCTGTGCATATAGTAAGCTTATTAATATATTTTTCTTTAAACTGCTCCCTTACTTGTGTCATCCATTCTTCAAAGCCTTCAGCATCTTTAACATAAAAACCTTCTAAAAAATCTTCTATATATAAGTCAACAATTTCCTCATTACCTTCATCTTCATCCAATAACTTATAGATATCACACCGAAATTCAATATTAGGATTTAGCATAAGTAAAGACCTTTTAGGAGATATAATAACCTCTTCATTAAATATTTTTTTTATTGAATATACAGCATTTCTTAAGTTTTTCTTAGCAATATCTTCATTAATTTCTCCCCATAATAAATTTACAACAACATCTCTTGAAACCTGTTTTTTCGTTAATAGATAGTAAAATAGAGCTTCCGCTTTTTTATATGAAAAATATACTATATCTTCACCCTTGAAAACCTCTGGGATTCCGAGTAATTTAGATTTAATTATAGTCATCTATTTAACATCCCCTTCTTAAATTTATAATTTTAAAATATTCTTTAAAGATTTAATTAAAATTATAAATTAGCTCCACAGTTAAAAAATATATGTTTCATGCTTGAAAGTTTATTTTATATATTAATCTATGACAATATTCATTATATATTAAAATTTATTAAAATTAAAGATTATATCCATTCTTGATGGGTTTATTACAGTATTAAGAAATACTATACCTTGAATAAATATATATTAAAAAGCTATGCCCATATTAATTGGTCATAGCTTTTTCTGTTCTAACTATTTTTAAAATTTATAATACTCGATCATAACACTTTTTTTGTTTTGTTATATAATAATTGAGCTTTAATTAATAAATAAACATATAGAATCATTACTAAAGGTATTATAAATGCAAAGCCTCTTAAAACTACAAAGGGTGTTTCAAATAAAAATCCTCGCCAAAATGGTTCACCAGTCCTTTCCCATAATCCTGGCGTAAGATACAGTAATTTTGGATTGAGCATTGCATTAACATTAATATAACCCCCAGAAATATATGCTGCTGACATCATTAAATAAGTTGCAGCAAATACTCCACACATACTAGATAATCTTTTATATTTTCCTGCTTTCGAGATAGCATCTGAGAAGATATCTCCTTGGCTGTTTTCATCAATTTTTTTAAAATATTGTGTCCCTGAACTTTTGCTACCCACTATATGCTTCCACCCAAAGTCTTCAAATAGATTGCAATAATCAATGAAATCCTCTTTTTTCTTAAAGGTTCGATAATCAATTCTAATTGTAACATTTTTTGGTTTTGTATAACAAAATTTATATCCCAAACATACACGCTCTAACTCATAGCCCTTATTAGCCATCTCATGTAACCATTTTTCTTCTTTATCATAATCAATAAAGAACTTGAATTTTATCATCCTAATCCCTCCCCCATTATAATTTTAATTGACTTTCTGTTATCCAAATCATATGATTCATTCTTTCAAGGTCTAAGAGTAAAACTTCTTTTCCTTTCTCTGTAATAATATAAACTTTTCGCCGATTATCTTCATTTTTCACGGATTGTATCAATTTTTGTTTCAACAAATTCTCAATAGCGCCATAAAGTGTTCCTGCAGCTAATTTAACTTGTTGATTACTTAATTCTTCAATCTTTTGCATGATAAGATAGCCATGTGCAGGTTCTAATAATGATAAAAGAATATAATAAGTGGTTTCTGTTAATGGTAAATTTTTATCTCTGTTCATAATTTCCTCCAACTACTTAGTTTCTAACTATACAGTTAAACTATACAGTTAAACTATACAGTTGAACTATATAATTTTATTATATACAGTCGTACTGTATATGTCAATGTTTAAAATCTTTACACCATATTTTTCAGAAATAAAACGTCACAAGCAATTATAATGCTTGTGACGTTATGTTAAATTTGAGTTATTTTCTTATTTTTTACTCGAGATAAAATTATAATTGTACCTATAATACACACTGTTCCTGACCATTCTGGCAGGCCAAAAGGAACATGTAACCAATAGATAGATAAAATGGCTGCAGATAAAGGTTCAACACAAGATAGTACACTTGTCTCTGTTGGTTGTATATATTTTAAGCTTTCCAAGTAACAACAAAAGGCAATAAGGGTTCCAAATAACACTACAAATAAAACAGCAAATATTGAAGTAATTGACCACTTACCAGTAAAGTTCCAAGGCTGATGGATAAAACTAAAAGCTATTCCACCAATGAGCATCCCCCATCCAACTACAATTGTAGAACCATACTTTGCAAGAAGTGAGCGAGGTTGCAATGTGTAAAAAGCTGCCGTAAAAGCCGAACTAATTCCCCAAAATAATGCTAACTTAGAAATGGATAGGGCATGAACATTGCCCTTCGTAATAATAAAAAATGTACCTAAAATTGCTAATACAATTGCCGTAATCTCTTGTACACTTGGATTTTTTTTATTAAAAATAATTAAATAGCAAGCAATTATAACCGTTGATAAATATTGCAATATGGTTGCTGTTGGAGCATTTCCATATTTAATAGCTGCAAAATATGTATACTGCACACCTACCATCCCTATAATACTAAAAATTATAAGACTCAAGCAGTTATGTTTAGTCTCCCATATTTTCCATATGTTTTGGTTGCCTTTTATAAAAGCATAAAATAATAAAATTATACCTGATACTAATAGACGAATAACAACGAGCCACTCTGCACTAAATCCTTTTTCTTGAAACAAGAATTGAGCAACTGTACCTGATACCCCCCATAGCATGGCCCCTATTATTACAAGTATTATTCCTTTTGTTCTTGGCTTAAAATTCATTTTAATTAAACTCACTTTCTTGTTTTTATTATACAGTCACCGATTCCTTAGCTAAGTCCATATTTTTTTAATTTGTATTGTAAAGTACGTCTAGATATATTTAAATCATTTGCCGTTTTTTCTCTATGGCCGTTATTTCTATAAAGTGCTTCTTTTAATCCCCTTACTTCTTGTTCTTCTAATTCATAATTTTTAGCTGTATTTTCTGAAGTAACATTTGATTCTTCCATTTGTCTTGATTTTCTTATATATTTTATTTTTTCAATTATCCTTATAGGTAAATCATTTACTTTTAGTTTTTCATCTGATGCAAGTGCTATACTAGATTCTAGTGTGTTTTCTAATTCTCTTATATTCCCTGGCCAATTATATATCTTAAATACGTCCCAAACTTCATCTGAAACAGATAATATTGTCTTTTTAAATCTTTTATTTATATTTTCTATGAAACCTAAAGATAACTCTTCTATTTCATCTTTCCTATATCTTAAAGGACAACATTCTATAGTCACTACGTTCAATCTATAAAATAAATCCTCCCTGAATATTTTTTTCTGTACAGCATCTTCTAAATTAATGTTTGTAGCAACAATTACTCTTGCTTTCAATTTTATTTGTTCAGATGATCCAATTCTTTCAAAACTCTTTTCTTGTAAAACAATGAGTAGCTTAGCCTGTAAGTTTAAATCTAAAGTACCAATTTCATCTAAAAATATCGTTCCATTCTCAGCAGATTCAAATTTACCAATCTTTGTTTCATTTGCCCCTGTAAATGATCCTTTTTCATGGCCGAATAGCTCACTTTCTATTAGATTTACTGGTAAAGCGGCACAATTCACATGTATAAAAGGCATTTCTCTCCGATTACTTCTGTTATATATTTCACTGGCTAATACGCCTTTTCCTGTGCCACTTTCTCCTGTGATCAAGACTATTGTATCTAAATCCTTTATTTTTTCAATTATTTTTTTAATTCTTACTATTTCTTTTCCATTTCCAATTAATTTCTTACTTTCTTCCGCTCCCTTTATCTTTTTTTCATGAATCTCCTTTTGATTATCTAAAATGGTTTTTATCTTTTCCACAAAATCATTATTTTCAAATGGTTTAGTTATATAATCATAAGCCCCTTCCTTTATAGCTTCAACTGCATTTTTTATACTACCAAACGCTGTCATCATCAGCATTATTGTATTCGGCTTAATTTTTTTAATCTCTTTAATAACCTCAATCCCACTTTTTTTGGGCATCATATTATCCACTATAACCATATCAAATTCTTCATTTTTAAATTTTTCTATAGCTTCTTCTCCATCACTAGCTAGGACAACATTATATCCACTATCACACAGCTCCTGTTTTAATATTTTTAAAATTAAAATTTCATCATCAACTATTAGTATTTTTTTCTTTTTCATTTAACTGCTCCTATATGGTAAATATATTATAAATTTTGTACCAATCGCTGGCTTAGATTTCACCTCAATAGTACCATAAAATTTTTCAATAACAAGCTTTACTATAGCTAAACCAAACCCATTTCCACCATTTCTTGTACTAAAAAACGGTTTAAAAATATTCTTTATGTTATTTGCTTCAATTCCCTTGCCATTATCCTCAATACATATCTTTATTGTGTTTTTATCAGATAGTTTTTCACATGTGATTTGGATTTTACCAGTAGATTCTATTGCTTGCATAGCATTAAAAAGAATGTTTATAAATGCCTGTTGAAGCTGAACATTATTACCTTTTATCAAAGGTAAATCTTTTTCTATCTGTTTTGTTATTTTAATATCGTTGGATTTAATATGAAAACTTAATATGTCAAAGCATTTATTTATAGCTTCTTCCACACTAATATATCCATAAATATCTTCTTGGGTTATAAATGTGTATGACAACATTTTATTTATTACATCATCTATTCTATCTGCCTCTTTCGTTATAGGTAATATAAAATCATTATAATATTCATTGCCGATTAGCTTCTTTTCTAGTATTCTACCGCAGCCCTTAATGTTTGTAAGGGGGTTTTTAATATTATGTGCAATTCCTGCTGCTACCTCTCCTAGAAAAGCGAATTGGTTTAATTGTTCAATCTCCTTTTCATATATTTTTCTGTTAGTAATATCATCCATAACTATGACTATACCATCAACTTCCCCTTTGCTATTCTTCACTGGCGAAAAAACTATATCCATATATACTTTTTCACCTTCTATTATAAATATTTCTTCTTTTACTATACAGCTTTTATTTTCTTTAATTACTTTATTTATGGATTCAAGAATAATTGTTTTTCCTTCTATACCCTTTAAATCAATAAGATAATGTCCTAAAATATCTTGTAAGTGTAGCTTAAATACTTTTGCAACGGTTTTGTTTCCAGATGTTACAACTCCATCCTTGTCTAATCCAATAACAATTGATTCCAAACTATCAAACAAACTATCAAGATAATTTCTTTCTCTTAATACATCATGATTTAGCAACACATTTTCATACAATAAAGTAATGGAGGCTGATACTGCGGTAATTTCCTTTTTTGTAAAACCTCTCATATTGTAGAACACAAAAAAAACTTTATACCTAAAATATGCTCTTATGGGAATCACTAAAATAAATCCATTATCACCGTACTCTGAAAGATTGAGAACCTCACTTTTATCTTCTAATTTAATAATTTTTGATGTAACACAACTAATAATATCTTTTAAATCTCCTAAATTCTCATTATATTTTAAACATGCATCTATATAAACCTTGTTATTTTGTGTAATAGTACATATACCTATTTCCTCTGCTTCAACTAATTCTGTAATACCCAGACTATGTATTTTTTTCAGTGAATTTTCAGCTTTACAACTTACTTCAGAAAATATCATATTAACCTCCACTTATTACATTTATTTGGAATTTTTAGCTTGTATCAATTATATCATAAATTGCTCCAGCAGTAATTACAGGAATAATGTTATTCCTGTATAATTAAAAAAGACGACCAATAAATTGATCGTCTTTTATGTGTGTAAACTGTCAATTAAGATCAGTTTCGTTTATCAATTATAAAATTATTCTATACCTATCATAGAGTCATTCATTACATATGCTCCATCTAAAACTTCAACAAACTCTTTCCAAAATGCAAACTCTTTTTCCTTATCTATAACAGCCTTAGTCAACGTTAATTCTTTTAGGAATTTTTCTTGTAATTCTGTATTGATTTGGCTATTCAATTGTGCTAATGCATACTTATTTATATCTTTAACAAATAAACCAAACATTTCATCTATTAATTTTTCATCTACATCTCTTAATTTTGCTCCTTCTAGAATAAATTGTGCATATACTATTGTTGTAAATACTTGCCCAATATTTAGCATGTAATCCATATTCTTTAATAGTTTTTCCTCTGGTGCGGCTACGGCTAACATGTTTCTGAAGGTTTCCACTTGACCCAAGAATATTTTAACATTAGGTATTTCTACACCTTCGTATGCCTTCTTATAATCTGGAAATTTAACCTTAGCTAGTCCGCCCATTCTTTGTTTGAATATATTTGAATCATCCTTTGCCTCATCACGTATAGGTATCTCAGAATATTCAATATTATTAAAGAAATAATTATTTACAAATTTCAATACTAATGCCATATTAACATGGGCAGTTCCTTCGAGCCTTGATAAATAATCCATTGTTCCATATGCATCAGAAATATAGTTTTCATTTTCATAACCTTTAGCACATACAACATCCATAATTTGTCTTATTACATCGGAACCTTGAGTTGTAACTTTCATTTTTTGTATTGGATTAAATAATAAGTAACGTCTATCATCTTCTGACATAGATTTGAAGTAATCAAGACCCCTTAATGAATATAATTTCATTGCATTAATACGGCAAAATGACTCTGATAAAAATGCTCTTATATGAGGGAACTCAGTAACTTTTTTACCATAAATAACACGACGATTAGTATGTGTTATCGCTTCTAAGAATGCATGTTCAGCAATTCCTGAAGCTGCAAAACCCAGTTGGAATTTCCCTATGTTTACACTAGATAATCCATCAGCAAAAGCTTCGTCTCCAACCTTTAAAATATCCCTATCTGTTATAGGATATTCAACCATTTCAAATTCACCAACTCTTGCCTGGTTAATTGCTGGAGTTTCAATATCTTTAACATACTTATAATTTCTATGCCTACTATCTACTACCCAATAAGTCCATTCACCTGTTTCAGAATTTTTACCAAGTGTTGTAACTTTAGACGCAATTTGTGCATTTCCTATATAGTATTTATTTCCATTCGCCACATACTTTCCATCTCCAACTGGCGTTACAACACATTCATTGGAATAAAGATCAGCACCATGTTGCTTTTCTGACATACCAAACGCAAAGAACTGTCCATCTTTTAAGTGCTGTGCTAACTCCTTTTTCTGCTCCTCATTATTACCCATCCAAATTGGTGATACGCCAAGTACAGATACTTGGAATGTATATTGATATGCAAACCCATAGAAGCCAAGGATTTCACTCATTTCGCAAATTCTTGATAAATCAAACCTTGAATCATCATCTCCATAACCTTTTGTAGTTAACATTGTAGCAAAAATTCCATGTTCCTTTTGATATTTCATCCAATCTTCCTGCCATATGAAGTTCTTATGATCTTGTCTTATAGATTTAAGCCCTTTCTTTTCAAAAAACTCCATACTTTTCAAAATTGCATTATGTGTTTTTTCATCTGCATGCTTACCATTATAATTATTTGGATTTAATAAAAGTGATTTAACTGTCATTTTAAATTTCCTCCTATAATTTTATTTTTATTTAAAGATTATTGCACACCAATTAAATAATAGAAATAATTATTGTACAATAATTGTTTAACAAAAGTAATTATTCTATAACAATACCAGCTTCTACTGCTTTCTTTCTTAGTTCATCTCTAAAATCTGGATGTGCTATTGAAATCATTGCATTAACACGAACTCCTATTGGTTTGTTATATAAGTCTGCTATACCATATTCTGTTACAATATACATTACATCTGACCTTGGAGTTGTAATAATCTCTCCTGGTGGAAAACTTAGAGTTATTGTAGATTCTATTTCACCTTTTTTGTTCTTAACTGTTGATGGTAAGCAAATAAAGCTTTTTCCACCCTTTGATAAGGCTGCTCCTCTTACATAATCTAATTGACCTCCTGTTGAACTATATTGTCTTAGCCCAATAGATTCAGATCCAACTTGTCCTGTTAAATCAACCATCATACATGCATTTATTGAAATAAAATTATCATTCTTACCAATTTCATAAGGGTTATTTACTCTATAAATTGGTTCAAGCGGCACTTTGCCTTCCCCTATATAATCATATAGTTCTTTGCTTCCAAGTCCAAAACCAGCAAGTACTTTACCATTAATTACACCTTTTTTTGCTAAATGAACCATGGAGTCTGTAAATAATTCTGTATGAACAGATAAGTTCTTCTTATTTTCTAATCCATAAGCAACTGCATTAGAAAGCCCTCCAAGTCCAACCTGAATAGTTGCCCCATCTGGAATATGTGGAAGAAGTATTTCAGCAATTTTCTTATCAATTTCAGATACCTCAGGTTGTGCGAGCGTTGGAAGTTCATGATCAAACTCACAAATATAATCTACTTTGCTTACATGTATTCTATGGTTTTTCCCACTAACCTTAGGTTGATGCTTATTAACTTGAACTATTATTTTCTCTGCAAATTCTGCAACAAATCCATTTATGAAAACTCCTGATGCACCATAGTACATATATCCATCTTCATCTGGAGTTGAAACATCTGCTAATAAAACGTTTACTTTGTAGACATCTTTTATAACCTTATCCAGCTGAGATAAATTAACTGAATTAATATTTACATTACCTACCTTAATGAATTTTCTTTCATATGGACCGTAGAAAATAGTATGATAATTTATTCTACCTATATATTTCGGCGATTGTAAAAATTTAAATGGAAATAATGCCATACCTGAAATTAAATCCACGTTTTCTAAATCGTCAACACGATCCGCAAGTGCCTCTAATAGCTGTACAGGAGAAGCTGAACATACTCCAAACAATGCCTTATCTCCTGATTCTATTTTAGATGCCGCTTCTTTAACTGATACAAGTTTACTTGTATATATTTTTTTCCACTCCATGATAAAACCTCCTCTATTTATTTGCCTACATAGTAGGTTTTCTTTTTTCTAAGAAAGCTTTCAAACCTTTATTATTTTTATTTTTTTAATCTCTTCTATTAATACAGGCAATACCTCAAACAGATTTCCTACTATACCATAATCAGCAACATCAAATATTGGTGCATCTTCATCCTTATTAATAGCAATAATTGTATCAGCAGAATTCATGCCTGCTAAATGCTGAATAGCACCTGAAATACCACATGCAACATAAACTTTAGGTTGAACAGTTTTTCCTGTCTGCCCCACCTGATGCATATGTGATATCCAACCAGCATCAACTGCAGCTCTTGAAGAACCGACTGTCGCCCCTAGCACATCTGCAAGCTCTCTTATCAATGAAAAATTTTCAGCCTTACCTAAGCCTCTTCCACCGGATACTATAATTTCTGCCTCTTCAAGATTAACTATCTCTCCTGAAGTCTCCTTAATACATTCAATCAATTTAGTTCTAATTCCTTCTTTAGGAGTATTAATTCTTTCTCTTGAGATTTTTGCCTCTCTAGAAAAATCAGGTTCTATTTTTTTAAAAACACCTGGTCTTACTGTACCAATTTGAGGTCTTGTATTGGGACATAAAATCGTTGCCATAAGATTTCCTCCAAAAGCAGGTCTAGTCCAAGCAACGTTTCCGCTTTCTTCATCAATATCGAGCCCTGTACAGTCTGCTGTTAGTCCAGTTTTAATTCTACAAGCTAACCTTGGAGCAACATCTCTTCCGTTATTTGTAGCACCAATTAAAAGTGTTGAAGGCTTATATTTCTCAACTAATTTATCAAGAACATTAACATATCCATCTGTAGAATATTCTTTATACTCATCACCTTCTACTAAAATAACTTCATCTGCACCATATGCAATGGCTGTTTTTGCAACATTGCACGCATCATCACCAATTACTACAGCAATCAATTTTTCCTTATTAATATCTGCAAGTCTTCTTCCCGGATTTAATAGCTCTAGCCCTACGCTTTTAGCTCTTCCATCTACAGCTTCAATATATACCCAAAGGTTTTTAAAATCTTCTAACATATTCATTTTATGTTCCCTCCTATATAAGAGTTGCATCTGAAAGTAAAGAAATTAATTTTAATACTGACTCCCGGACTGTCTCTTCCTTAATTTTAATGCCTGATTTTTTGAGCTGCGGGATAAAGGTTTTTTTAACCTTCGTAGGAGAACCCTTTAACCCTGTTCTTTCTAAATCAATGACTAAATCAATCGATGTCATAGTAGGTATTTGAATCTTATTTGCTGCCATCTTGCTTTTTATTGTTGCATATCTTAGTTCATAAGCTGTTTTAATAACAGTAATAACTGCAGGAATTTGTGTTTCAATAATTTCGTAGTGATCCTCATTTTCTCTTTTAACTCTTAAATTTTCACCATCAACTGTGATATCCGCAGCATACGTAACCTGTCCATAACCCAAATGTTCTGCAATTTCAGGACCAACCTGTCCTGTATCTCCATCAATTGCCTGCTTACCACAAAGTATTAAATCAAAATTTTCTGTTTTATTTTCAATAGCCTTTATAGTAGTTGATAAAATATAGCTTGTAGCCAATGTATCAGATCCACCAAAGGCCCTATCGCTTACTAAAATTGCTTTATCTGCTCCTGCTGATAAACACTCTTTCAAAGCAGACTTTGCTTGATCAGGTCCCATTGTCAAAACAGTTACTAATCCACCATTAGTTTCTTTAATTCTTATTGCGAGTTCTAACGCATAAGCATCAAATGGATTAAGTATGCTTGGAACACCTGCTCTTATAAGAGTATTTGTAATAGGATCAATTTTAATTTCTGTTGTATCAGGAACTTGTTTTACACAAACTAAAATATTCATATAAACTCTCCTTAATATTTATCAATAAATATATTTTATTTTAACAAGTGTCCAGCGACTATTACCCTTTGAATCTGGTTAGTACCCTCAAAGATTTGAAATATTTTAGCGTCTCTTAAAAGTTTTTCTACTGGATAATCTCTGCTATACCCATAACCACCTAATATTTGAATTGCATCTAATGCTACCTTAACTGCAACATCACCCGCAAAGCATTTTGCAATTGCTGCCTCTCTTGAATAAGGTTTTTTAGCTAAAATCAATTGTATTGCATGTACCACGGTTTGACGTGCTGCCTCTGTTTCAATGTCCATATCCGCAAGCTTAAATTGTATTGCTTGAAATTCAGCAATTGATTTTCCAAATTGAATTCTTTGTTTTGAATATTTAACTGACTCATCAATTGCTCTTTGTGCAACACCTACAGCAATAGCACCAATAAAAGGTCTTGAAAGATCTAATGTTTTCATTGCAATTTTGAATCCGTCACCCTCTTTCCCTAAGAGATTCGTAGCAGGAATTCTTACATCTTCAAATACCACTTCAGTAGTATTTGAGAGTCTGATTCCCATTTTGTTTTCTTCTTTCCCTACAGTTATACCATTGCGACTTCTTTCAACAATAAAGGCTGTCAAACCCTTTAGACCTTTTGATTTATCTGTAGAAGCGAAAACTACATATACATCTGATACTCCTCCATTAGTAATAAAACATTTCCCACCATTAATTATATAATCATCTCCATCCCTTACTGCTGTTGTTCTTACAGAACCAGCATCTGATCCTGCATTAGGTTCTGTTAGACAGAAAGCACCAAAAGCACCTGGTACAATAATGTCTGAAAAAAGTTTTTTTTGCTGAGCTGTTCCTGCAATTAAAACGGGTTTTAACGCTAAGCTAATAGCACATAGACCTGTTGAAAATCCAGCATCAATTTTTGCCATTTCCTCGTAAATAGCAGCTGCAGTCAAATAATCAACACCGCCACCACCGAATTCTTCAGGAATTTCAAGACAATGCAAACCCATTTCAAATGCTTTTTCATATAAATCTCTAGGAAATTCACCAGTTATATCAAACTTAGCAACATGAGGTTTTACCTCATTAGTCATAAATTCTTTTACCATCTCTACTAAACTATTTTGTTCTTCGTTCAAAATATATCCCATTTTTTACCTCCTTAATATTTAATTATTAAATCTCCTTAATTTAATAATCATATTGGCTATCTACTAGGTAACTTACTACCACTGCTTATTTAAGTTTTATACTTTATCTTATAGCAACTTCCGTGCCATTTTAAAAAGTCTTATTTTATGGGCCTTTTATACATTGTGCAATTTGTTTTCTGTGCAATAAATAAAACAATTGCACAAAAATAGATTGCACAATTGTTAAGTTTATAACTAATTAAATTTATATCTCTTAAGGTGTATATTGCCCTTCTACTTTTACCACTACATCATTTTCAGTATAGATATAACATAACATATTTTCATGCTTAATAGAAACACTTTTAAATTTATCATAGGAAACAGAATGTTTATTAATATCACTACTAAATGAATCTATCCAGCATCCTAAAAGGTTTAGTGAGGAATTATCAGCTATAGCATAGCTTTTTATCTCTTTACTACTATTAACAATATAGTAATCATCATATACGAAATATTCGCCATTTTCATATCCAGCAGCCCCATCTTTTTTAGCTGCTTCAATAGCTGCATTTCCTGTCAGAAATTTTACTTCGTCAAATCTCAAATATCTCTTGCCACCTTCCTCATATGCCTTAGTTATATAACCAATTTGTTTTGATTTTACTATTGGCCTCGGCTTAACAATAATTTGCATTTTTATCTTTTTTTCATAATCTTTAACATATCCAATAAAATTTTGAGCTCCAACAGTCCCACTATCTACTTTATTTGGGGACCACACTACATCAACTTCCTTAATTGTTTGGTCACTAAATGTAGCAGTAACCTTTAAAGACAAGTTGTATTCCTGCCCTTGGATAATAGAAGTACTTATTTCTTTTATAGATGCGATTTTAGGAATTATGTCCACTACTATTGCATTACTTTTTATAAAATTGGCTGTAAATACTAAAAAAACTACGAAAGCTATCATAGCTAATGCAATTGTAACACGTACTTTGGGTTTATTTAAATTGGAACTCATAAAATATTCAACCCCCTCTTATAATCAATTTCTTAACATCCTTACTATAATATTCACTAAAACCATAATTTAACAATGATTTGGGCATTCTATATTTTTTTATTTATGTAGGGTTGTATATCTGAGTCAATTAATTATAATTAAGTTATAATATGACAGAGTTGGTCAGGTTTGATATTGAAATGTGGTTTTTATAAATAATAATATTGATTAAAGGATGTGCATCAATTGGAAAAAATCAAATTAACATATCAGTCTTATGCAATAACAGTTTATCACTGGCAAGGAGAAACTAATGAAAAAATAGTTTTTTTGCATGGTGGAGGAGTAGATAATGCTATTATGTCATGGAAAGAATTAATAGAATTAATGGGAAATCAATATGATATTTATGCAATAGATTTAATTGGTTATGGTGCAAGCGATAAGCCTGATATTGTCTATTCTATTCCTATGTATGTGGAGTTTTTACATAACATACTGCAGCAACTGAACATAGAAAAAACTCACTTGGTAGGATTATCGATGGGAGGAGGAATTAGCATAGGATTCTCCTTAAAATTCTCTCAAATGGTAGGTAAGCTTATTCTGATAGGAACAGTAGGGTTGTATGAGAGAATGCCATTTCATACAATTTGCAGATGGTATGTTAATTCATGGCTTAATGCTAAATCATACGAGTGGTTGGGAAAAAGCAAAAAATTAGTAAGATGGAGTATAGCGTCATCCTTGATTGGAGATAAGAAGAAAGTTTCCGATGAATTAGTTACTGCGATATATAATCTTATTCATGAGCCTAACTGCAATAAATCTTTTGAGTCTTTTCAACGGTATGAGTTAGGCAAGAAAAAAATGACTACAGATTTGACACCTCACTTAAGTGAACTAAAAATGCCAGTTTTAATAGTTAACGGAGAAAAAGATACTGGAGTTCCGGTAAAATCAGCAATAGCTGCCAGTAATGTTATTAAGAATAGTCAGCTGTATATAATGAAAGGATGCAAACATTGGGCTCAAAAGGAGAGACCAAAAGAGTTCTCTCAGATATTAAGAGCATTTTTACTGAAAAATAATTTATAAAGAAATTTTATAACCTAGGATGAATAAATCATTTGTTTATCCATAATACACTTATTACAGTAAGATTAAAAACAATAATAGCAACAAAAGAAATAATCTTTAAAACTTTTTTATCCATGATAAATCCTATTGTCATTGCCACTAAAAATACTGCCGCAGTTAATAATAAAAGTCCAAATACCATATTTATAAAGATTATATTATCCGCCATTTCATTCCTCCTTCATGTATATATAAACAGTTTGCTACTTTTTACATTTTGTTATTCAACTACATTACTATTTTTCTTAAAATAATATTAAATATTAGAATAATTATATTAGTATGTTGTATAATTGAATAAGATACTATGGTAAAATTCGGTGAAAAACTACAATTGGGGGTGATGTATAATGGTGGAAAAAATAGGTTATACAATTGGTATAGTAATGATTGCATTTTCATGTGTTGCTATAATATGGTTTTCTCTAATTCCATTTAATACAATTAAACAAATGATAATAGAATATAAGAAAAAAAAGCATGGTAATAAAGGGAGGTAATTTGTACCTTCCTTTTCTTATGTAAAAGAATAATATTAAAAGATATTATAAAAGAATTATAGAAATATAAGCACTATACTTATTGACAAAAATATATGTTAGGTATAAAATTTTAAATAAATGAATATATAATAAAATTATTCATATTAATAGGAGATGAGCGAGTGCCAAAGATATACTCCGAAGAAAAGAGACAAGAGATAAGAGAACAACTCATGTGTGCAGGGTTAGAACTGATCAAACAAAATGGAATGAAAAAAATGAGAATAGAAGAAATTACGAAAAAAGTGGGAATTGCACAAGGTACATTCTACAATTTTTTTGATTCAAAAGAAATGCTGGTATATGGACTGGCTAATGCCTATCAGGAACAAATCAATCATAAGATGGATGCAATTATTCAATCCAAGGGGTATCTGACCCGCGAAGATTTGAGAGACTTATACTATGGTATGATTTTGAAGGACGAAGATAACGTATACCGCTTTTTGAATAGAGAGGATATACAAATATTTCTTACTAGACTTCCCAGTGATTGTTTGAGTAAAATGCCTGATATAAAAACGGAACTAGAGAGAAATTTACGTTATGTGAATGAAAAAAAAGAGGATTGTGATCTGAATGCCGTTATTAACTGGATTCAAGTTATGAATCTCACAATAGAAAATATAGATATGTTAATAGAAACAGGGATTGAAAAAATCATTCTTAAAATGTTAGAAAATATGTTGGATGAGATATTCTAAAATAAACCCAGAAAGGAGGAATAAAGAATGAAATTTTATGAATATGGCGATAAAAACTTACCACATATAATGCTACTTCACGGTGCAGGCTGGTCCTATTGGCTTTATTTACGGGAAGCTAGATTATTACAACATAAATACCATGTAATATTACCGGTAATAAACGGACATGGTGAAGAAGGAACTGTTCCTTATACTTCTACAGAAAAAATTGTGGATCAGTTAATTGAATACATTGATAAAAACTGTGGTGGCAAACTATTTGCAGTCAGTGGAGTGTCTCTTGGTGGCCAGATTACAATAGAATTGTTATCAAGAAAAAAGGATATTGTAGAAAAAGCTATTATAGAAAGTGGCCTTTGTATTCCAACGCCATTTCTTTTAAAATTCAGTACATTTGCAATTAAGTTATGCGGTAAATGGATGTTTTCAAAGGCCTTTAATAAATGGGCACTAAAGATGCTCCCCAAACGTATGCAATTGCCAGAAGAAATTGCTGAGTTGTATTTGAGAGATTTTACATCAATGAGAACCGAAACTATGAATCGAATTTTTAAGACTTATTTTCAGTATACAATAAAAGAAAGTTTAAAAGACAGTGAAGCTGATACCCTTTACTGGTATGGTAGTAAGGAAATGAAATGTATAAAACAATCTGCAGAATTATTCCAGTCATATATGAAAAAGTGTAAAATAATTGAGTTGAAAGGATATGCTCATTCAGAAATCAGTGCATATCATCCAAAAGAATGGGTGGAAAAAGCAGAGGAATTTTTGAAACATTAGATATTTAAAATATGTTTTAAATTTTTCCTGCTTACAAGATTTTAGTCTCCTTTCTCCATTCTAAAAGAACACTTTAGGATTTGCCACTATTTAATGCATTTTCAATGGATTTTAGAATTACTTTGCTGCAATTTATTGCTCCTGAAAGTTTGCTATTTGTATTAAAACTAAGCAAGAAACTGTAATTAATGGACCCGTAACCCCCTTTTGCTACTATTATATACTTATATCAACATGATATATATTCCAACTTTATATATAATCATCAATTCCTACAATTAAAAAGGGCCTTGAAAGATAATAAGAACATCATGTTACTCCTTATAGTATATTAAAGAATGAGTATCAAGCAAAATGAAGGAGGGTTCTGATTGAGTAAGTCAAATTTTAAAAAATTAACTGTATTTCTTATGCTTATCATGATATTTGGCATTGCAGCACCTAAAATAATCCCCATGGCTGATAATTTAGTTCTATATCAGTCAAATCCAAGAATGATTGAACCGTTGACTACGCAGATTGAGGGTGACACATCAGAGATTATTGATATTTCAAAAAAATCCGAGGATGCACCAGTTCCTAGCCTGATGGCTGGAGAACTTCCAAAAAAAGTGTGTGGGGTATTGGCCTTGGAAAAGGTTAATCAAGAGATTGTACCTGCTTCCCTTAATTGTACCTATAAATTCAAGAAACAGGTGCTAACCTTAAAAAATGGAGAGTTATCAGAATTATTGGATTTACCATCCAACAGTGTGGACATGGATAAGCTACCACCGCAAGAAAAAGTAAACCGGGGATTGATGGTACAAAATCAACAGATGGTACAACATCTTCCATCTGTTGATAAAACGACAATTATTTATGATGAAGTGAATAATCTGACAGCCAAATTGGAACCAATGAATATGGATGGAACTTCAAATAACATAAGGATTTCACGTCCACAGATTGCAGAGTTAGTGGATGATATTACCATCAATCCAACCCACAAGAATATACAGTTAAATAAAGGTAATCTGAGATATAGCAGTCAAAATAAAACGACGTTAAAAAGCTTGATGAGTATCTCAAATCCCGCTTCTTCGGGCGGAATGCAAGTTATGTCAGGTGGATTACCAGCGTTAATTGATGTAAAAATTCCAGATAATACTGAATTTACAGCTGTTTCCAGTGATGGGGTTGAGGTGACGGTAAAACTTTCCGGATATTTCAAGATTAATGGAATTGGTGTAAATGCTTCTTATAGCTTTATGGATGGATACGATATTACCTTATCTACAGGTGTGGAAGCTAAGATAGATGCAAAATTTACTGCCTCTCATGGGAGAGTGGCTATTCCTCTTTATGGAATTGATATTCCAGCGGGGGTAGCCAATGTTAGTGGCGGGATTTATCTGATAATCGATAACAATGGAGATTTTTCTCTTGCTATTAACGCAGAATCACGTGTAGGTGCAAGTGCCAGCGTTTATGGCGGAACTTTTTTTGGTATTCCAACCAGTGTGAATCCTGGTTTCAGTCCTGAATTCAAATTTGAAGCGGATGTTCCCTCTCTGCCAGGTAACTGTAGTGGAACCATTACAGTGGGACCGTATCTGGATTTGAATGTGTTCGGATTTGATATTGTTTCTGCCAATGTAGGAATAGGGGCGGGGATTGATACCAAACAAGTGATAATAGAGAATAATCAATTAAAATTCTTGGATTGCAACGTCTATGGTTGCCTCATTGCCAATGCCAGTGCTTTTGGCGAGGGGATATGCCTTGCAGATTATCGCATTCCTTTATACAGTTTTCGGACAGAGGATACAGGGGGGTACAAACTAAATTTTTATGAAGTGGATGCTTATACCCATCATGTATCGGGTAAGTTGGAATTTAATAATGGTAAGCTTGAGCCTGTTGGAGTTAAAAATGGGAGCTTTTACCTGACAGTAAAAAGGCACAATAAGCACGATGCTTTTCAAAAGATATTGATAAAAACTAATGAAAA